>Ga0209541_10005442_pt1 | contig 22200 bp, 30 predicted proteins | sample RifCSPlowO2_01_FD_184027 | JGI IMG/M metagenome (GOLD analysis project Ga0209541, IMG submission 184027) | Groundwater microbial communities from Rifle, Colorado - Rifle CSP2_plank lowO2_0.1 (SPAdes) (version 2) | ecosystem: Environmental > Aquatic > Deep subsurface > Groundwater | place...
GTGAGTTACAACTAACTCACTATTCATAATCAAATCAACAAGAAAAACTTTGCTATTTAGCACCACTAGTCACAGACTAGTGGAATTCTTTTATTAAAGAACCTTTATAAGTTTTTATATACTATAGAATAACTTACACCACAGCAAACTAAAAAAATTGATTTTCACAAGCTTATCAAATTAATTTTTGTCTCTGGAACAGATGTAAAGTTTCTCGCTATAATATACTTGCAATTTTTCTCTTCTAATTCAGTTATCAGCTTCCCGCTTGCAACCTCAATAACAACTGCAAAAGCTTTTCTCAGCCTTCTCAAACCCATAACATTTGTCTTTCTTGTAATTTCAAAAGCCTCATTTAAAACCCAAACACCTCTGCCAACCTCATCTAAGAATCCCTGCAATTTCTCCCTTACTTCATCATCCACTTTTTTTTCTTCAACTTTTTCTCCCTCTGGTTCTTCCTCTGCATCATACTTCTCCCTTGTCCTATAACTCTCTCTTCTTGAATCTCTGTCATAACTTCTCCTTTCGTAACCTCTTGATTCTCTTGTCCTAAAAGAATACCTTTCTGCTTTCGTAAATTCATCCACAGAAATTTTTTTCCTTAAACATTGCAAAATTTCCTTGCCGCTTAACTCTTCAACTTCTTTTCCATCAGGAGCAACTGCAACATAAGCAATTTTCGCATTGTCAATAACATTTCTAGCTATTAACTTCCCGCCCCTGTCCCCGTCAATAAACAATGTAACCTCTTTCTCCCTGCTTAAATCCTTGACTTCTTCAGGAAGATTAACCCCATTCATCCCAATAACATTATTCACCCTATATCTTAACAAATTAACAACATCTGCTCTCCCCTCAACAACTATAACTTCCTCGCCAGAAATATCTCCTACAGGCAAGCCCTCTTTCCCGTAACTCTGTATCCTATCTGTCCTTGTGCTTTCCCTGACACTATTCTCCATCTCCCTTATTTCAGGTCCCTTGCCCTCGATTTGCTCTAATAATTTTTTCGCTCTTTCAAGAATATATTCCCTCTTCCCACCTCTTACATCTTCTATTCCAAGAATTTCAATTTTAGCATCTGTAGGCCCAACCCTTTCTATAGTCTCTAAAGCAGCTGCAATAATTGTTGTCTCTGCTTTGTCTAGTGCAGAGGGAATTTCTATTTCTCCTTCTGTCTTGCCTTCTTTTGTCTCTAGCTCAACCTCAATTCTTCCAATCTTGCCTTCTTTCTGCAGTTCCCTCATCTCTAAATCTGCGCCTAAAAGCCCTTCTGTCTGCCCGAACAAAGCTCCGATTACATCTGGTTTTTCAACTACCCCTTCTGCGCTAAATTTCGCTTTTATTGTGTATTTTATTGATACCGGACTTATTTTCGCCATAATCGCTCCCAGTAGAAATCATTCACAAATTTACCTTTTCTTACCCCTTAAATACCTTTGACTGCAAACAGCACACAAAATAAGTATGAACTGTGACTGTGATGTTATATGTGATAAGTGATAATTTTGTGATATGTCAGAAAAATATTCAACTGATTTTCTGAGCATATTCAAAAACCAAAAGTTTTTGATAAATTATTCTACTTAAGAAAGCAAATAAAAATACATTTATAAACCTTTCCACTGCCTTGCAAGTATATATCTATTTATAAAAAGATTTATAAACCTGTTTTTGTAAAAAAGAACATAAAAAATGAGTGATAAAATGTTTGAAGAAGACCTTGACGAAGTTGATCCTGAAGCAGAAGAGGAATTTGAGATAGGTGATTCAGAAGAAATTTAACTAAAAAACTTTTTTCTTTTGTTTTATTTTTTATCAACTGTACTGGTTGATGTATGGTATTTATACCATGTTTGCTAAAAGATTTTCTAAATCTTTTCTATTTTTTAGTTTTAGTTTAGACTTCTTAACTCCCTTATTTTTCCAAGTCTCTCATAAAGCTTTCTTAATTTTTCCTTCAATCCCAGGCTTCTTTCTTCAGAATAAATCCTCTCATAAATTCTTAATGCATGCGAACATCTTGTTTTCTTTTCATAATCTTCAGCTTGTTTTGAATAAATCTCTTTTCTTAGCTTCTTTATACTATCTTTTTCCTGCTTGCCGGCATTGGAAACTGCCTGATTAAATGCAGAATCTGCTGCTTCATACTCTCCTGCCTTAATATGCAACTCAGCTTCTTTTAATTTTAATTTTGATATCTCCCTGAATGTAACGCACACCAGAGATGCAGCCACTATGTTTCTAGCAGCTTCTTTAAACATTCCTTTTTTTTCATATAATTCGGCTAGTTTTTCATGAACAAATCTTCTTACATCAACACTTCCGCCCAGAATTTTTGCAGCAGATTCAAGATACTCAATCTTAACCATATCACTCATCCCAAAAACCTTTTTTTCTATTTCCTCTTTTGTCTTTTCCCTTACATACATAAAATGAACTGGCAATAAAGATATTTAAAAATATATGTGAAAATTTATATACTTTATAATTTTGCTATTCTTGCGCCTCCTTGGCTCAGTCGGTAGAGCGTTACCTTGGTAGCATTAAAAACTCAAAAAGGTAAAGGTCCCGAGTTCAATTCTCGGAGGAGGCTTTTATTTTTTATTCTGAACGTAATAAATCAAAAGCGCGATGCCGCCAAGAGCAGTAAAAAGTACAATAAGGATGCTAGAAAGTACCTTATCCTGCAAAGAGATTAGTGCAGTCTTGAATGCAAAAACCATAAATACATAGATTATAAAATAAAAGAAAATTTGGGAAAGAAAATTCCACCCCTCTACTCTGCTCTCGCTTATAACCTTTTTCAGATAAACAGCTATTGCGAACCCAGCGCTTATAATCACTAACGCCCCGGTTAAAGCCGGTATAACCCCTAAGATTGTTGTCAGCCAGTTGGTAAAAGAAGGTATCCCAAGTTGTATCAGGGCTATATCAATAAAAAGAATGTAAATGCTCCATTTAATAACAGTCAAAAACAAATTAACAAAACTATGCTTGATTATTTTTTCAATATTAACTTTTTCTAAAAGCTTCCTTAATCCAAACTTCACAATCTTTCCAAGAAAAATGCCAATCACTATTAAAATAACAGCTATCAAAACATTCGCTAAAAATTCTCCAGAAGTCAAACCAGCTCCGGCTATTTTTCCAAAAAGTGCATCTCTCACAGAATTTAAATCTACCATACCATACCTATGAAAAGATGGTTTATAAAATTTCCTAAAATAAAAGTAAGGCTTTTAAACTAAATATACCTCAGCATAACACTGGAAAATGAGAATCTGTATAGTTACTTTGTTCTATAAACCTGCGGGAGGGGGAATACCAAGATATGTAGATAGTTTGGCTAGAAGCTTAGCAGGACTTGGAAATGAGGTTGATATAATAACCACTTCATACGAAGAAACAGAGAAAATAAATGCAGAAGAAAAGGTTACAGTTTATAACTTGCCCTCACTAAATATTTTTGGAAAAGACAATAAAGAGTGCATGGAAAAAAGCAAAGAATTCTTAAAATTCATGAAAAGATACATTAACAAAAACAAAGTGGATATAATCCTTGCACAGAATCTTCATGCCGCAATTTCGTCTATAAGCCACATACTCGTGCTAAATATGACTACTTTAGAAAAAAATATTCCGACAGTATTAACAATCCATTCTTTCCCAGATGACCCGGGCTCTCAGCTTAAAATAGCTTTGGCAAAAAATCTTTTTTGGGACAAAATAGTTACTGTAAGTTCTAGTGTAGCAGAAACATTTTATAATTATGGGATAGAAGTAGAGAAAATCAAAGTTATTAATCCTGGAATAGAAACTGCAAAATTCAAGCCAAACCTGGGTAAAAAATGGTTAAGAAGCCGGATAGAAGGTCTTGGAGAAAAAGACATAGTGATACTTCATGCAAGCAGAACAGACTCTATCGAAACAGTAGAAGAAAAGGGAATAAAAACTCTGCTAAAATCATTTTCAACCATTAGCGAGAGATTTAAAAATGTAAAATTATTAATTGCTTCTGCACCAGTAGCCCCCCCATTTGAAGAAGGAAAGAAAAAGGCAATATCAGCAATAATTAATACTTCAAAGTTATACGATATAAAAGACAAAGTCAAAATAATGGACTTTCAACCAGAAGAAATGCCCCTAGTCTATAATGGATGCGATATTTTTGCCATGGCATCTAAAATGGAGTCATTTGGGTTAGTTTATGCAGAAGCGATGGCTTGTGGAATTCCCACTATTGGAACAAGCGTCGGAGGAATTCCGGAAATAATCGCAAATGGAAAATGTGGATATTTAATCCCCCCAGACAACCCAGTGGAACTTTCAAAATATCTTTCATTGCTTATATCAGATCCCAATAAAAGGAAAAAATTTGGGAATTATGGAAGAAAAATAGTTCTTTCAAAGTTTAATATAGACAAAATATCTGCAAAGAGGATTGGAAACTATAAGTCATTAATACATCACAAAGGTAAAAAAATACCTTTAAGCTTTTTTAAACAAATAGCAAACGAATAACTATAAAGCAAGCAAAATAAGAATCCCTAAGCTATTAAGAATAAAACTTATTATAGCAAGTTTTCCTGCTTTTATTTTCGTCAAGCCAGCGAGCATCATAACTCCCATCTCATCAGGCAGGGGGGAAGCAATAACAATTCCGGCAAAAGCATAAAGAAGATACATCCTCGCCTTCTTGTGAAAAACCTCGTCAAATAAATAAGCAATCCCCTTGAAAGTTTTTGTACGCTCTAATCTTAAAAACTCATCCATAAATGAGAACCTGATAAAGTGAAAGATAAGCATATCTGAAATCAAAGCCCCTAAACCCCCAAGAACAGCGCAAAGAAAAATATTTTCGGGATTTAAAACAAGAAAAAAACCAACTGCAAACGGGGCTGTAAATCCAAAAGAAAAAAGCATTCCAGCAATAAAAATTCCCAAGTAACTAAAGCTATTAAGATTAGAAACAAAACTGCTGACAGCAGGATTTTTAAAGATAACATAAGAAACAATAATCGCAACGATAAACAGCGCAATTTTCGGATATTTGAATTTAAACAACCTCTTCATATTTCAAATAGACAAGAATATTATAAAAAGCTATCTAATATGCTGCGGCATATTTTTATCAAGCCATTTTTTTGTAAATTCCTGAATCTCATTTCTCTTTCCGGAAATTTCCAGAGGTATTTTAAAATCATTGCCGACAATTTCGCTGACCGCCATGCTTAAAAAACAATAAACCTCGCTTTCCTCATCATATAGCTTCCTGATAAACAGCAGGGCTTTCTTCCCCATAGAAACAATCTCCCTGTAAGCATCGCAATCAACATATCGCTTAACAGACGAATGATGGGCATTCTTTTTGCAATGCTCTTCCCATCTTTCTACAGCATTCCAAAATCTGCCCTCCAATCCGTCTTCCAATGACATATAAAACTTAATTATTCTAAGATTATAAAGAAATCTGTGATGTAGAATATGATGGGGATAAAAATAATTTCTATATAGACCTCACATAAAATAAGATTTCTAAGATATACTATAAAAATTATTTAGCAACCAAATCCACGCAAACACCGGCAGCTACTGTAACTCCAGCATCTCTGATTGCGAATCTTGACATATGTGGGTTGTCAGCTTGCTTTTCAAGAACAAGATTTCCTTGAGGAACTAATCTTACCTTAGCTACATCCCCATTCTTTATAAAGTCTGGATTTTTCTGGGAAACTTGCCCTGTCTTTGGATCAATTTTCTCAATTAACTCCACAAACTGGCAAGGTACCTGGGCAGTATGAACATGGAATACCGGCGTATATCCTTTAGCAATAACAGTTGGGTGATTAATAACAGCTACTTGCGCAATAAATTCTTTTGCAATTGTTGCCGGCTTTCCAGCATCGCAAATTATATCCCCTCTTGCACAATCTTTCTTTCCAATTCCCCTAAGATTAATTCCAACATTATCTCCTGCAATTGCTTCTGGCATTGACTCATGATGCATTTCTATTGTCTTAACTTCACCATCAATGCCCTTTCCGCTTCTCCCAGGAAGAACTTTAATCTTTTGCCCGACTTTCATAACACCTGTCTCTATTTTTCCAACAGGCACTGTTCCTATTCCTGTAATCTCATAAACATCCTGAATTGGCATTCTTAATGGCAAGTCAACTGGTTTCTTAGGATCTTCAAACAAATCTAATTGCTCATAAACAGTTGGCCCCTTGTACCAAGCCATCTTAGCTGATTTCTTGAAAATATTCTCCCCCTGCAATCCTGAAGCTGCAATAAATGTAATCTTATCTGCCTTGTAGCCAACAGCGGTTAAAAGCTGCTTGACATCCTGTTCAACTTTCTTGAATTTGTCTTCAGCATAATTTACAGCATCCATCTGGTTAATTAAAACACAAACCTGGTCAACCCCCATGGTTCTTAACAACCATAAATGTTCTTTTGTTTGCGGCATAACCCCATGCTGAACTGCAACAGTTAAAAAAGCTGCATCAGCCTGTGAAGCTCCAGTAATCATGTTCTTGACAAAATCCTTGTGCCCGGGAGCATCAATAATTGTTATCTGTCTCTTGCTTGTTATTAATTTCTTGTAAGAAAGGTCAATTGTAACCCCTCTTTCCCTCTCTTCCTTGAACTTGTCCATGACAAATGCAAATTCAAATCCGACTTTTCCGTGCTTTTGAGCCTCTTCTTTTAATTTCTTTAATTCCTGCTCTGAAACAATTCCAGAATCAAACATAAGTCTGCCTATGCATGTAGATTTTCCATGGTCTACATGACCTACAAATACAATGTTCATATTTTGTTTTTGTGCTGCCATTTTAAATTTATCAAAAACTTTTGGTTTTTGACTGCTTCAGAACTGAAAGTTCTGATAGTGCTCAGGAACTTTGTTCCTGACATGCTCAGAAATCACGCAAGATTTCTGACATGTAAATCTCTAACAAAATCTGGCTTTTTAAATCTTGTGGTTTTCTAAAAGTAAAATAGAAACAAAATTACCATGTATGTAATAGGTATCCATCAAATGCCTCGACGATATCACCCAATGGCTCTCCTTGAATAATATCAATAACCTTTCCACTCAAATATTTAGCGACATTTAAAACTCTGAAAGAAAATGGTTTTTTATTAATAAAAGAATGTTCTATTCCACCATCATAACTTCTTGCTTCAATAATGTCAATCCTATTACTTCTGTCATCATCCTTACCACCAAAAGTTTCTGCCTGCCTTTCTAAAAATTCTTCAACTTCATCACTCATAAAGTTTTAAAAAAATCCTGCTATTTAAAGATTTATATAGTTAAATTAAAACAAAAACTCCATAACAACTGCGAGAATAAAAACAGAGGACATAACAGCAATAACAACCCAGTTAATCCTAATTGAATATTCTGGCTTCCTGCTTCCAAACTGCTTAGCTTTCAAATTCATCAGCAAAGCAAGAATTCCTGTCAGCCCCCCAGACACAACTCCTGCAACTGACAAAATCTGGATAAAGGAAGCAAGTTTGAAAAAATAAATTAGCAGGAATAATATCAATGGAACAAAACTGCACAAAACCCATCCCCTAAATCTCCCTAATTTAAAATCAAACCTAAACATGTCTCTAATTGCCAAACTTAAACTAAAAAAAGCAGTGAACATCGTCATAACCCCGAGAAAAGAAAAAAATCTTCCCAACGCAAGAGTGGAAATTTCTGGAACACTCCTGCCAAAAACACCGACAATAACAAGTGTAAAAATAATGTAAGAAACAAGAGAGATAAATGCTCCGAAAAATATTGCCTTCTTCATTAACTTTTCCTGCCCTCTTAAAATTCTTTCTACTTCAGGAAGAGCAGAAAAAGCAAGAAACGAGAAGAGTATAACCCCGAAAGGTAGAAACATGTTGCTAAGATTAACATAAACAAGATTTTCGGCATTAACCTTGCTAAAAAAGAAAATAAAAACCAAAAATATTAAAGAAAGCACAATAAACATTCCTTTCAATTCATATTTTTTTAATGCTTTCAAGCCAATATAAGTCAAAAAGGACATAATAATCCAGAAGCTAAGAGAAAAATAAAGTGAATAATCAAGATTGCCAAGAAAGATATAAGACAAGCTCTGCCCCTCTCCAATTAAATAAGCGATTAAAGCAGAATAAATCCCAAATATCATCGCAAAAAACATTAAGAATTTCCCGGCCTTGCCCAGATACATCTCAGCATACCCGCTTAGCTGATGATTCCCATTTGTCCTTAATATTACCTCCCCAAGATAAAGCTTTGTCAATAACAAAAAAGCAAAAACAAAAACAAGATAAGCAAACCCAATAGGAAATCCAGATTTAGAAACAACATACGGAATTCCAAGGAAGCCCGCTCCGATAGTTGTTCCCACCAAAACAGCCAGTGCCGGAAAAAACTTGCTTCTCATCTTACCCCTTTACTCTTTCAAGTAAAAACTATTTAAATATCTTATTCTTAGTTAAAGGGAAGATTAAGCGAAAGAAACCGCAGGTGTGTCAGGAATGAAATTCCTGAGCACTGTCAAAATTACTTTATAGAATTTTGAAGTCTTCGCGGGCCCGTAGCTCAACCAGGATAGAGCACTCGGCTTCGGCGAGCAAGTTTGTGAAACAATTAAAAATCATCGCGAACGAACTTGTAAGAAACCGGGTGATGGGGGTTCAAATCCTTCCGGGCTCATCCAAACATTTATTAAACAAAAATCCCTAAGACAATTATGGTAAAAAAGAAAAAAGAAGTAAAAGAAAAAAGTGATTTGGGAATTTCAGCTGAAAAAGACGAGTTCTCAGAATGGTTCTCGCAGCTAATGATAAAAGCAGACCTAGCGGACTACACAGATGTCTCTGGCTGCATGGTCTTCAAGCCAAGAAGCTATGCAATATGGGAAAAAGTCAAAGAAGAAATTGACAAAAAATTCAAAAAATTAGGAATTCAAAATGCATACTTCCCATTATTCATCCCAGAAAAATTATTAAACAAAGAAAAAGAGCATGTCGAGGGATTTTCTCCAGAAGTTGCCTGGGTTACAGAAGCAGGAAATACGAAATTAAGCGAAAGGCTGGCAATACGCCCTACATCAGAAACAATAATGTATCCTTCTTATTCAAAATGGATAAGAAGCTGGAGAGACCTGCCATTAAAATATAACCAGTGGAATAACGTTGTCAGATGGGAATTTAAGCACCCTGTTCCATTTTTCAGAACACGCGAATTTTTATGGAATGAGCTTCATACAGTTCTTGCAACAGAAAAACAAGCTATGGATGAAGGAAAAGAAATTCTAAATATTTACAAAGATTTTTGTGAAAAATTTATGGCTATTTACGGCTTAGCAGGAAGAAAAACAGAAAAAGAAAAATTTGCGGGAGGAGTTGCCTCATTCAAACTGCACTACATCCTTCCAAGTGGAAAAGTAATCGAAGGCCCGTGTTTCCATTACGACGGGCAGAATTTTGCAAAAGCCTATGATATCAAGTTCCTGGATGAAAATAAAAAAGAACAATATGCCTACCAGAACACTTACGCAATCTCAACACGCATGCTTGGAACAATGTTTGCAATTCATTCAGATGATAAAGGTTTGATTCTTCCGCCAAAAATAGCGCCTAATAAAGTGGTTATAGTTCCAATAATATTTGAGAATGCAAAAGAAAAAATAATAACAAAGGCAGATGAGGTTGCTTCAATGTTAGAAGAATTTGGAGCATTTGTTGATTCAAGAGATAATTACAAGCCGGGGTTTAAGTTTAATGAATATGAATTAAAGGGAATCCCAATAAGAATAGAAATCGGCCCAAAAGACATAGAAAAGAAACAGGTGGTTGTGGTAAGAAGAGATAACAATAAAAAACAGGAAATTAAAATAACTGGCTTGAAAAAAGAAATTGAAAAAATTCTCGATGATATCCAAAAAAATCTGTATAAAAAATCGGAAAAATCATTTAAAGAAAAAATAGAAAAAACAACCAATCTTGACACTTTAATAAAAATAATTAACAATAAAAAAGTTGGAATTGTTCCGCTATGCAAAAGCCAGGCATGTGAGGATATGCTTAAATTCAAGACAGGCGGTGCAAAAGCAGTTTTCATATCAGAAGATAAAATCAAAAATGAGAAATGCATAATCTGTGGCAAACCGGCAGCTTATTTTGTTTATTCCGGCAAGACTTATTAAGATGAAATATGTCCACCCTTTCTTTATTGGAGTTCCAAATGTAGTCTTAATGTTAATTCTTCTGCTGCTCTCATCTGAAAATATTTTTTCAAATCTCCCGCAAAAAATACTCGGACTTGTTTTTATTTTATCAATGATTGTATTAGAGAAAATAAGCCATATCTCCCACAAACAGGCACATACCAAAGCTGAAAAAATAAACAAGCTTGTAACAACCGGCATCTACTCCAAAATACGCCATCCGATTTACCTTGGCTGGATTCTTTTTAACATCGGGGCATTTTTAATAATAGAAAATTTAGCAAGCTTGATAGTCGCGGCATTCTTTATTCTCTTCTGGTATTTAGAGGCAAAGCAGGAAGAAAAATTCATGGAAATGAAATTTAAAGAATTTAAAAAATACAAGGAAAAAACACGCATGTTTTTTCCAAGGGTTTGTTAGATAAGAACAGTCTCTAGTTTATTAAAGCCGCAGAAATCGGTTGTATAATTATAAGCTCCTGCATTAAGAAAAACAATTTTCTCTCCAACTACAACCTTCTCTTTTCTTAACTTAACCTTATACCTGAATATATCATCTCTTGTCGGAGAATTCCCCTTAATCAAGTAATACTCTCCTTCTTCCACAGCCCCATCATCAAGCTCCCCTTCAACAAGCATTTTAGTTTCAGTTAGGTGAGTATCCAAAGCGCAATTATACAAAGACGTGTTAACAACAACCACATTGTCATAAACCTGGATAATCTCTGTTTCTAATTTTACAGCAGGCCCTGCAATAAACCTCCCCGGCTCAATATAAATCTCTATGCCCCTTTCTTTTAGCCATTCAGTCACCTCTTTAATTTTTTCAAAAATATAAGGTATAACTTCCAATGCATAACTCTTATACCTGACAGGAAGCCCTCCTCCGAGATTTATAATATTGATTCTATTCAGGCTTTCTTCACTCAAAGAATCTCTTAATTCTTCTTTAATATCCCACTCGCTTGTATTCTGGCTCTTCCGGTGTACATGCACTCCAAGCAAACCAATAAATTCATTGTCCTTAACATCAGAAATAATCTCATTAACTTTTTTAGACGGCATGCCATAAACAAAGTATTTTCCAGAACCAATTCTATGCTCTTGAAACTTCATCCTCAACAATAAATTAATTTTAATCTTATTTCTCTCAATAAAATCCAGCAATTCCATTAAATCTTTTTCATTATCAACAACAAAGTTCCTCACACCCCCTGCAGCCAGTTTTTTAATGTCTTCTTGATTCCAGGCCTGAGAAAAAAACCATATTCTCCCCCTTTTTGTTATCATGCCAACTTCATCAATAAGATGAATTGAAAATTCAGAATCAGTCAGCTCTTCTAAAACTCTTCCAATATCCCGGTTTGTCTTAAAGCTATAAGAAACTTTCAGCCCAAGAGCCTTAAGTTTGTTATATTGCTCAAGAACTTTTTTCTTGCCTAAAATAAATCTCGCTTTCATTTTAACAAATCTCTTTTCTTTAACTTTTCAAGAACATTTATCATAACCAGCGGAAAAGTAATTGTAACATCCCCTCTCACTGTTGCAGCATCTGCATTATCTTTTATCTTCCCCCATGAAACAGCTTCTTTAGTAGAAGCTCCAGACATACTTCCTGAACTTTCATGAGAAGTTGTCATGTAAACAACATAATCAAACCCGCCATTTAATAACCCTGTAAAAACAGCATAGTGTTTTGAAATACTTCCTCCTAAAGAAATCAACCCCTTCTTCTCGTCATAATTTGAGCAGAAGATAGCATTTTTTACATCATCTATAACATCTACAATAAAATCTTTATGTTTCTGCTGAAACATAAACAAATGAAAACCAATCGCAGAATCTGCAATCCCGGGGCAGAATAGGGGTATATTTTTTTTAGCGGCCTGATATAAAATAGAATTCTCGTCATTCAGCATTAAGCCGAATTCCCTTAACAATTCAGAAACAGCTATTCTCTTCTGCTTTCCATAGATTTTTTGTATGTAAGAAGCAATTATATCCTCAAATTTGACATAACTTTCATTTCTTATCATTAAGTTTCCAATTCTATTTTCTCCTTTCTCATGCATTTGGACATCATCTACATTAAAACTTGTTATCTCAACATTTTCTCCCAACGATTTGATTATATCTTCTTCAATAGAAGCAGAAGTTGTTACAATAACATCAACAATACCCAAACTGATAAGCTGTGCAAAAAATCCCCGCAAGCCAGATGTAACCATATTGGATGTAAATGTAAGAAAAATTTTAGCATTTTGCTCTTTCATTTTCAGGATGACATTAGAAGCCTGATTCAGTTCAATTGCCTGATAGCCCAAGCTGCCAAAATCATCAACAATCTGTTCAACAGACATGCCTGGTTTCCATATAAAATCCTTAACTTTCTTCATTTTAAACAGAAATAAATTTGCAATTAAGATTAATTTTTAGGAATTGCAACACAATCCATTATTAATCTTAGCATATTCATAAAAATCAGGGGAAAAGAGAGTTTAAAAATCTATTTATTTAAGAATATAAATCCTTATTAAATACTAAAAATAGGTTAATGTAATGGCAAAAACATTTGGTGCTTCTTTACTAATGGGAATAATTCTTTCAATAACAGGTATCTTAATAACAATTTACACCTCTCCAAAAGAAATCCCTCTCCAGTACATAGTTGGAGGAATAATATTAATTTCTATACTGATAATTGTAAGTATACTAATTGATAAATTCTCTAAGATAGATAATGAACTCAAAAAGGTAAAAGAAAACTCTGATAAAATAGAGGATTTAAACAAAAGATTTAAGAATATAGAAGACTTAGATAGCATAAGACTAGATATAAGAGATTTACAAAAGAAGGTTTTTAAAAGATGAGTAAGAGAGGATTTTCAGATACAGATATGCTCAACCTAATAAAAATAGCAATAATAGCGGTAATAGGATTTATCATAATCAAAGCACTTTTAGGAATACAAGTCTAATATTCCCCCCTAGCACTTTTAAAATTCTCTAAGAATTTGTCCAGATCATCGCTTTTTATAGATGCCCCGCATGCAACATCATGCCCGCCGCCAGTTGCATTTTCCAAACCTTCTATCGCCTTTAATGTAAACTTTCTCGCATTCTCTCCACGAATAGAAATATTTGTCTTCCCGCCTTTTGTATAAGCAACAATAATAATTCTCCCAGGATTATTATACTGCAACTCATTTGACAAGTCAGCACTTAAGCTTAATTCCCCTGAATATTTGAAAATAAGCGGATTTCCCATAATTTTTTCAGCTTTATCCAGAATCTTCTGATACTTATTATTAATCTGGTTAAATCTTTTGTACATAAACTTATTTTTCTCATTTTCATCTAAAATCTCTGCAGGAGTTTTTACATCAATTAAAAATTTCAGCATCCTTACTATGTTTGTTGTTGTATCTCTTAAGGCAAAATTTAAAATCCTTGCAACCCTGCCAATTTCAGTTTTATAAAGAACATCAAAAGCTGTTTCAACATTTCCCCATAACTCTAAATTTTTCTTCCCGAATTTAACGGCAAGTTCTGGAAAAAATCCATCTGCGATACACCCCACAACAGCAAGCCATAATTCTTCTTCTTTCCTGCCAATAATCTCATAGCATAAATAACAAACAGGCTCATTGCTTTTTTCTTCTGAAAAAAGCGGATTATAAACAGCAACTCCCAAAGGATATTCTACATCATGATGATCTATCCATATAATAGGCATATTAATCTCTCTCATCTCTTCGATAAACTCCTTGGAAGCAACCGGCTTGTCAAGAATAAAAACATAATCTGCATTCAGCTCTTTGACTTTTTTCGCATAAGTCTCATTTATCCCCGGATACGACTTAACAACAACTCCCTTGCCTCTTCCCAAATATCTCCGAAGTAGAAGATAAGAGCACAATCCATCTGCGTCATTGTCGTAAAGAAAAACCGGGTTTTGCGCTTTATCTAAATGTTCTCTAATCTCGCTTATTTCTTTATCTGATAGCATAAAAGCGATAAGAATAATGAATTTTTAAAATTATGCTGCCCATCATTTTCCTCAATTTTTTAGAAAAAGGCAAATCCTGTCAATTATTTCATTAAACTTTTCTGGTTTTAACGAGCCAATTTTGTATTTTATTAACGATTTTTCAATAGAAAATATTTTGTCTATTCTGATATAGCTTTCAACTTTTAAATTCCCCTTATAAAAATCTTCTTTTTTTATTGGTATCTCAACTGGTTTTTCATAAGACTTTCCAGTTATTTGACACACTATAACATCATCTCCCTTTGAAACCTTGATAACCAAAGACGGCCTTCTCTTGGCTTGTATTAAATTTGAAAAAGGGAATTCGATTACTACAACCTCTCCTCTTACAAATCCTTCCATGCTTCATCCTCTTCTTTATTAAGCCAAGTTTTTGATAAAGATTTCTCCGACCATAGTGCACTTTCTGGAATTGATTTCTTTAAAATTATCTCATTATCTCTTCTGATAACAATTAATTTATCCCCTTCTTTTATGCCCTCTCGCATATCTAAAGGTATGACTACCTGCCCCCTTGAACTCATTTTAGTTGTATCAATCATCATTTTAAAAATTTTTGTTTGTTTAGTTTAATTTTTAATGCTCCAGAAACTAAAAGTTTCTGATAGTGCTCAGGGATTTATTCCTGACAAGCCAAAAAATTTGATTTTCTGGATAAATAAGATTAATCTTATTTCTATTTAAATCTTTCGGTTTTCTAAAATAAACGGGTATTGACCCCAGAGCAAGCTCTGGACACCAAATCACCACTTCCCCACAGCAAGCTGTGGGGTATTACGATAAATAAAAATAGTTTTGGGGATTTATGCCCCCCCACGGGGGTGGAAATGGGCTGATTTTTCAACTATGCACCAATGGGGCATGAACTCTGATTCCATGCACCGACTGGGCATGAAATATTTTGACCATCGATGCCCAAGCGGGGCATGGGGGTTTTTATGCTTCTATGCCCTCCACAAGAAGTTTAGCCTTATCAAATACTCTTGCCCATAATTATCTTGTCTTTTAAGTTGGAGATTTCTTTTAAAAATCTTTCAGCAGAATCCTTATCCTTAAAAATCTTCTCAAAATCCTCCAAGCCAGCAGAAAAAATCTCATCAATGTTGGAAAATTTCTCTATAACAATCTCTATATCTTCCTTAAGAATGTCAGCCCTTTCCAACAGCCTGTATCCCCTTGGCCTTATTATCTCTTCTTCTTTTTTCCCGAATATAATCTCCAAAACCTTCTGCAAATCCAACAAGCCATCAAAATTAATTTTTGAAATTTCCTTATAATATCTGTTTGAATCAAGATAATCCCTGATTATCTGCTTATTCTCCTTTTCAACCCCCTTAACTAATTCCTTGAACCTTATCTTGACTAAATTCCCTTCATTTCCCAATTCAATTATGTCCCTTTTGATTGTCTCGGAAATCCTAAGTATTATTTCTATTCTCTGCAGGACAGCAGCCACATTTGACGTAGAAGCCAATCCAGTAACCTCAAACGTGTCAAGGCTTTCAAGAAGATGGTTATAAATTTCTCTTTGTTTGTCTAAAACCTGCAATTTCTCCATCGCCCTGTTTAATATTTCCTCTGTCTTTCTTAAAGAATATTTTAGATTGTAGTAATAAAGGGTGATTGTATTTCTTCTTTCCGAGATTGCAATAACAAGTGTTTTTGTCTGTCTCGCTGTTCTTTCTGCAGCCTTATGCCGTGTTCCTGTTTCATTAGTAGGAATTAAAGGGCTTGGAGCTAAGAGGCAGTTGGCATAAATAATTTTCCTCAAATCCCCTGAAAGAACCACTGCCCCATCCATTTTCGACAGCTCAAAAAGCCTTTGAGGAGTAAACTTGCAATTCAGTTTCAAGCCACCCTCTATAACATCTAAAAGCGGATTTGACTCAAGAACAATTAAAGCCCCCTTTCTCGCCCTTACAATATCTTCCATTGCCTCTCTTAATTGCATCCCCGGAGCAACCAATCTTAAAGCATCAATTATATCATAATTTTCTTTTTTCGAAATAACAATTATTTTTTCTTTTTCCTTGGCAGTCTCGCTTACTAAAGGCAAATCAATTTCTTTTTTGTCAGAAACTTTTGGTTTCTGAGCACTATCAAAATCAAAAGATTTTGAAGTCTCAACAAGTGTTTGCTGCTCCTCTTTTTTCTCATTAGTCTCTCTATTAGATTCTGCTTTCACTAAAGAATTATTTTCATCACTCATTTTTATTAATAAAACCTATAGAGCTTAAATATTTAAGTATAATGGAGAACAACAATCATATTCTGGCATATCAGGAACTTTGTTCCGGACATATCAGAAAAATCTGACACATAAACGTGAAAGATCATTTTTCTGAAGTATAGAAATATTTTTAAAGCAGGAAAAGATAGTTTTAACATGAATAAATGGGTTGAATTATTGTTAGGACTTATACTAGTCGTAGGCATGGTTCTAGTAGGATTTTACTCCCAGCAATGGGGAGCATTCAATCTATGGCAGGCAGCTTGGGAATTCCTTAAGGGAGGAGTTTTCTGGGCAGTTGTCATGATTGGAGCTTTGTTTATCCTGCTTGGTATAAGCGACATAAAAGGATAAATAAAAATAAGTCCAAAGCAAACAGAAAGAATAATCTTATAATTAATTCTGTAAATTAGCTTATGTAATCTTGAGTTTTAAGAGATTATTATCTTCAAGTATATAAAATTATTAATACTTCTTTGATCTGATTAATAAATGGACTATCAACTATGCCTAAGATGCAAGGGAAAGGGGTTGTGTGGAAAGTCTTGCTCAATTCTTGCAAAATTCAGAAAAATAGAGAAAACACATTTCTCAGGAAGCCCCCCGGAAATATTTGTCGGCAGAATTGGCTATCCAACCATCAATGCCGGCTTTCTTTCTCCAGAAGAGCATGAAAATACAGAAAGATATAGCATGCCTGAAATCTGGCACAAAGAAAATTTCCAGCTGGATAAAATAATAGAATATAGGAGCCAGTTAATTTATCCAAGATTCAAAACAAGAATAAAAGGTGGCGGCTCTTTCAAAAGCAAAATGCAGGAAATTGCCCTTGCAAAAAAACCAGTCTCAACAGAATTCTTCTTAAAAAAAGCTCCAAAAATGAGAATAACTCTTGACAGTTTCCATGCCTTAATAGGAAATCCAGCTCCACTAAAATCAATAAGAATAGAAGAAAACCCAAAGGTGGAAAGAAAAGTTGATTATTTGACAAATGACTACGACATCAAAGCAAGAAATGCATTAGGAGAATTATATCAAAGCAGAGTAGAAACCAGCAATATAATAAAAGTTCTGTCAGCCGGGCTTCTCGGAATAAAAGTCCAAAGAAAACTTGTTCCAACAAGATGGGCAATCACAGCAGTTGATGACACATTAAGCAAGCTTCTGCTTGATAAAATCCGCTATTTTCCAGAAATCTCAGAAATACAAGTTTTCCATTCTTATTATATTGGCAATCATTATGAATTTTTGCTTTTACCAGATAAATTTTCATTTGAAGTTATAGAAGCAAAAATGTCAGGAAGTTTATGGAACAAAACAACAAGTCTTCACCTGATGCAGGACTATGAACGCTTTAATGGAAGAAAAGATTATGCAGATGAAGTAACCGGGGCATATTACACCAACAGGCTGGCTGTCTGCGAGCATTTAACAAGAATAAAAAAACAAGCCAGTTGCCTTGTGCTAAGAGAATGCCGCCCTGAATATTATGCTTCCTGCGGGGTTGGAATTTTAAGAGAAGCATCAAGAGCAGCGTTCCAGCATTTTCCAGAAAAATTTGAAACAATTCAACAGGCACTAGAATCTTGCCAGCAGAGATTAAAACTGCCAATTGCAGTTTTCAGAGAAAAATCAGTTCTACTAGAAGAATTCGGAAAACAAAGAAGATTAGGCAATTGGCTCAAAACAAATATACCAAAGGGCATTTATAATTGAACGATTATGCCTTTGGTATCAAGGAAAAGACAAAATTCTTGTTCAATTTATTTTGTCTTTTACTATAGTCAATAATTAATTGCTAATCTAATAACATCTCTCGTCCCTTTCTTAGTGAAAAATGTTTAGCTTACCTAAAACATATTTCTAAATACCCGCACAAAAATAAAAAATATAAAGAAAAAGAAAGAAAAATAAAAAACAGCTTATTTAAGAGCTGCCCAGACACCGAAGATTATGGCCAATACTGCTCCAATTTCAACTAAGTACAGTCCGCTCAATGAAGCAACGTACTTTCCAAGCAGAGCAAGCAGTCCACCTACTGCAGCTACCCATCCCATCCAACCTGCCATTTTAACTTTACCTCCTTTTGTTTAGATTATTCCCTATATATATCTTAATAAGCCCCCATTTTTAAAGCTTTCCCCACGGCATCAACAGCACTGGTTGATGTAATGTGCTGAAAGCACATTGTTTGCTAGAAGATTTTTTAAATCTTCTCTACGACAGCAGAACAAACAAGCTTCCCTCTATTACCGCAGCAATTATAAGCAGGGGCAGGATAATAAACAAGAAAACTCTTAATAAATTTTCAAGATTATGCCAGAATTTCCTTTTAAAAATTTCAAATCCAAACCTCATGCCAATAGAAAGCGAGATAAATAAAGCAGGAATCTCAAAAATTCCGTGGGGAATTGTTCTTATTAAAACATCCTTAAAAGACAAAGCCGAGGTATTTATCACAAAACCAAATACATAGCCATTAAGGAAACTTGCGATTATGGGAACAATCCCAAAAAATATTCCAGAAGCCATAGATATAAAAGAATTCTTAAGATTGTTATAAAGAATAAAAAGAGTTGCCTGAATCCAGCCAACCCCAACTAATTCTCCAGCCAGCTCATTAAATAACTGAGTTATAAATTCCTCAAGAAAAACCGGGTAGAACAATCCAAGAAGAAAAGATGCTGTAAAAATAAGAACAATGCTGTAAAAATAATTCCTGCTTTCCCTAAAATAATCAAACGCCAGTTTATAATTTTTTTTAAAAAAATTATTCTTTTTTTTATTTCTTTGTTTGGCCATTTTATTTATAGAGCTTGTCTCTGAACTTATGCCAGTTTATATGCCCTTCAAATTTCATACCTAATCTGTAAGTCAATCCCAAATTAAAGATTAGCAAGGCAATTATTATGCTTTCTGTCTTCCATGTTCCCCCAATAATAGCTCTTAAAACTTGGTAAGCAACAAATAAACCAAACAAAATAAGTAATATATCAATCCAATTAAGTTTCATTTTATCCAAAAAAATTGTTTTTTATTAAATATACAAACAACAAAACTATTAAAATTATGATGATAGCAGACACCCAATCAAAACCTCCTTCTTTATTCATATAAGGGGATGTTATCAAATATATATAAACTTTTCTTACATAAGCATATTACGTTATCATCCTGTTCAGCATTTTTATTTTTCTGCCATGCTTGCTTCTCAAATAAAAGCCATAAATCAAACCTAAAATCAAGCCCCCTAAATGCGCAGTGTTTCCTATTGGAAGCCCTGCTGAAAGAGAAACAAGCCATAAAACAGCTAATAAGAAAAATGCAGCAAGCCACATCGGCATCGGAATTACAAAAAATACCAATACTCTAAGCTTAGGAAATAAAACAGCCAGCAATCCAGCAAGCCCAAACAGCGCCCCAGACGCCCCGACAGCATAAGTATTCAAGTCCATATTGAAGATTAATGCAAGCAAAACAAAAAATATTCCCGCAAAAATCCCAGAAGCAAGATAAAAATACAAAAATCTTTTCTTGCCTATCACTCTCTCTATGAAATTTCCAAGAAAAGCCAAGGAAATCATATTAACAGCAAGATGCCCTAAACCTCCATGCATAAACATGCTGGTAATAAATGTCCACAAATTCTTTCCGTGTAAGATAGCGCTTGGTTGGAGGGCAATGTATTGTACTGCATCGGGGTTTAGATAAAGAATAATACCTGCCAAAACAAAAAAAACAGCATTTATCAAAATAAGAACATTTGTGATGGTATTAAAAAGCCTCATCTTTTCGTTTTCCTTGCTTTCTTCTTAATTTTTTGTTGTCTTCTGCTTCTCTTGTAAGAGAAGAATTTTTGCTTTCTCTTCATCTTCTCTCTTTCTTCCTTTTTTCTCAACTTTATCTTTTCTTTCTTCCTTGATTCTCTTGCCTTTCTTCTCTCTTCTTTCTTTTTTCTGTCTTCCCTATTAGACCTCTTAAGCTTTCTTGTGTCATCTTTCTTAACTAAAACCTCTTTTTCAATCTTAACAATCTCTAATTCTTTCTGCAGCTTTTCTAATTTCTTTCTCAAATCAATTATTTCTTTTTTGTTCTCGCTTAAATTGTAAACCTGCCCGCATTCCTGGCATGCAAAATCATGGCTTAGTGCTGTTTCCTCGCTGACTTCCATATTACAGGTCTGGCAATAATAAAACCTCTTTGTTTCTCTGTTTTTCAGCTGCCTCTCTGTCTCGCCTAGCTTCTTAATTAAGCTTTTCTCAAGAAAATCCATTGATTTTAATGAATTTAATGTCCAGAGATTGACATACCACCCCTTTTTTCTCTTTCTTTTCTTAATAAAAGAAACCATATTGTATGCAAAAAGCTTGTACAGAATATTCCTAACCTGATTTGGGGTCAAATTTAATTTTTTCGCAATTAAGAACTCATTAACATCCTTCTTTCCGATTAACAATTCAACAACATCTGCCCCGAATTTTCCAACAAGGTCTGTGGCAATTTCCTTCAAAAGTCTAGCTTGCATTAAAATTTGGATATAAGCTCAAATAAATACCTTTCGTTTTTCCATTTGTAACTATAAAATTAAAACAAAGCTATATATAATAATTTTGAAAAGTATATATCATGTTCAGTATAAAAAAAGAGGATAAGTTAGAACTGCCTAAACTTCCTGAACTGCCGGAATTGCCTGACTTGGCTATCCCAAAACCCGGAATAAGAACAAACTTGATGCTTCCCTCTCCTCCTCAAGAAATTAGAAAACTTCCTGAACTCCCAAGCTTAAAACTTCCTGAAACCAGCCAATTTTCAATGCCAGAAGAACCAAGATTTATGCCAGCAAAGTTAATAGAACCTAAAGAAACAAGATTTTCTTCTCCAACAACCCCTGCTAATTCAGATAAAAAACAGATTTTCATAAAAATAGAAAAATTCCAGGAAGCTCTTGGCTATCTTAATGAAATAAAAAGAAAAATAGAGGCAGTGGATTCTTCAATGAGAAAAATCAAAGAGACAAAACTAAGAGAAGAAAACGAGATTAGGGAGATAGAAGAAGAAATGGAAAAAACAAAGTCAATGATTGATTCTATAGACAAAAAGGTTTTCAGTAATTTAGATTAAAGAGGTAAGGAAATTACATATCACCAGATATTAAAAACCCAATAGCAAACAGCATACATCAGGCATATTTTACCAACTAAATCATTAACAAAAAATAAAAAATGGCAGACAATCTTTATACTTTAATTGATTATAAAACTGCGCTTGAAGCAAGAGAGCAGATTCTTTCCTCCCAGATGGAAATCCTGAAAATTCTGGAAAAGCTGAAGAAATTCAAAAAACTAAGAAAACAAGAGTTCAGCGAAAAAAACATATTAAGAAGCCAGTTAAAAGAGCTCTCTGAAGAAATTGTAAAAGTTTCGCATCTTCTTCCAAAATCAGAATTCCATGAATTAAGCGCAAAAAACATAAAAGTAAAGGAAATCAAAGGCAAGAGAAGAATTGAGTCAGAGCTAAAAGAAATCCAAAAAAGGCTGGGCAGTTTGCGATAGATTCTATTATCTCCTTCAGAGGTTAATGTAGATATTATTTAGGGGAAGCCTAAAAATAAGTTCTTAAATTTTAGATAAAGTATAATTCCACTTTGAATTTATTTTGTGTTCTTCAAGATTAATTTTTTCAAATTC
>Ga0209541_10005443_pt1 | contig 22199 bp, 22 predicted proteins | sample RifCSPlowO2_01_FD_184027 | JGI IMG/M metagenome (GOLD analysis project Ga0209541, IMG submission 184027) | Groundwater microbial communities from Rifle, Colorado - Rifle CSP2_plank lowO2_0.1 (SPAdes) (version 2) | ecosystem: Environmental > Aquatic > Deep subsurface > Groundwater | place...
AGAAGCTAAAAAGCTAAGAAGCTAAAAAGCTAAACAAATGTTCAAAGATCAAAACACATTAGCGCAGGCCTTTTTTGAAAAAGGGATGATAACGCAGGAGCAGTACCGCGCTCTTATTGAAGAATCCGCAAAATCAGAGCGCAGCATTGAAGACTCTGTTCTGATTGGAGGATATATAAATGAAGAAAAGCTCGCGCAAGTCAAGGGAGAGCTTTTGAATATTCCATACATCAACTTGGCGAATGTGAGTATTCCAAGGGAGTTTTTAAAAATTATTCCAAGGAAAGTTTCTGAAAATTACGGCATCATCGCGTTTGAAAGGGATGGAAATGCCGTTAAAATCGCCATGGTGGATCCGCAGAATTTTAAGGCGATAGAAGCCGTGGAGTTTTTGGGAAAAGAAGAAAATCTTGAGCTTGAGTATTTTATTATTTCCAACGAGGGTTTTAAAAAAGCGCTTAAGCAATATGAGGTATTAAGCGAAGAGGCTGAAGAAGCGCTCGCAGGCCTTGATAGCATCGCAAGCGAAGCGGAAAAAACCGTGGTAAAAGAAAAAGAAGATACCGAGATGAATATTCAGAGTGCGCCTGTGTCAAAAATCGTTTTGGTCATCATACGTCATGCTGTTGACGGCAGGGCATCGGATATACATATTGAGCCGACCATTAAGGAATCCCGCGTACGGTACCGAATTGACGGAGTGCTCCACACCTCTCTCATCCTGCCTCGATATATCCATTCATCCATCATCTCAAGAATCAAGGTTATGTCCAATCTCAAGCTGGATGAAACCAGAAAACCGCAGGATGGAAGAATCAGGCTTAACATTGAAGGAAAAGATATTGATTTCCGCATATCAACGCTCCCGCTCTACGATGGTGAAAAAGTCGTGATGAGAATATTGCAGTCGCAGGAAAAAATACCGTCGCTTGCCGATCTTGGGTTCAATAAGCTTCATATACAAATTATAGAGGAGGGGATTAAAAAGTCCCATGGCATGACTCTCATAACCGGTCCCACGGGATCTGGAAAAACCTCGACGCTCTATACCATACTTACCATGCTTAACAGCGAAGGGATTAATATTATTACCCTTGAAGATCCGGTTGAGTATTACGTCAACGGCATAAATCAATCGCAGATAAATCCGGAGGTAGGTTTTACTTTTGCCTCGGGGCTTCGAAGCATATTGCGCCAGGACCCCAACATTATCATGTTGGGCGAAATCCGCGACGAAGAATCCGCGGAGCTCGTCGTTCACGCGAGCTTGACCGGGCATATGGTTTTATCAACGCTTCACACCAATGACTCTATTGGCGCGGTGTCTCGCCTCATCGACATGAAGGCCGCGCCATTTCTTCTCGCCTCAACCTTAAATATGGTGCTCGCGCAAAGGCTCGCGAGGAGGAGTTGTCCGAAGTGCAAAAAAGAAGCAACGATTCCAGCCGACCTTTTAGAGAGCATAAAAAAAGAAATTGAGGAAATTCCAAAGGTTTTTATTGAAGACATAAAATACAAAAAGCCGGTATTTTACAAGAGCCAAGGGTGTTCTTTTTGCGGGGGTTCTGGATTTCGCGGGAGAGTTGCGATTGTGGAAATTATACAATTTACCGATAAGCTCCAAGAGCTTGTTGTTACCGGATATAAAATAAGCGAAGTGGTGGAGGAATTAAAAAATCAGAATTTTACAACACTTCGCCAAGACGGCATTCTCAAGGCGCTTGGGGGAGTTACCTCGCTTGAAGAAGTTTTTCGCGTAACGCAAGTCTAGCGTATGATTGACAGCCGGAAAAAATTTTTCTAGTTGTCAATTATTAAGAGTTAATTGTATGCTATAATACCAGAACATTATTCTTAGCTCCTTAGGACTTTTAATAAGCTAAGAAGCCAAGAAGCTTCAGCCCAAGGCTGATCAGCCTTGGGCTGAAAGAAGCTAATATTATTACCATGACAATGAAAAAAAATACAATATTGCTTGTGGAGGATGATGAATTCTTGGCGGAGCTCTATGCCACAAAGCTCACACTGGAAGGATATAGGGTAATTTTGGCAACCGACGGCATGAAAGGGCTTAAGCTCGCCAAGGAGAAGAGTCCTTCGCTTATACTGCTTGATATTCTTCTGCCCAAGCTTGATGGGTATCAGGTGCTTGCGGAGCTCAAGAAAGACTCGAAGGCAAAAGATATTCCGGTTGTTTTGCTTACGAATTTAAGCCAAAGAAATGAAGTAAAGCGAGGATTAGACCTCGGCGCTGTGGATTATCTGATTAAAGCCCATTTTATGCCCTCGGAGGTTGTGGCGAAAATTAAAAAATATCTTGAGTAGGATTTGAAGTGGATTAAGAGGCTATTGATTGGTGAGTGATTTTATAATATTACATCCAATAATACTCGAGGCTTAATTTTCAATTTTTAATTTTTAATTTTCATTAAATTTAATTGCTTTGGCAATTACCCCGAAAGCTTTCGGGGTGAAAGCAAGGCTTTCAATGACTAAATTTTCAAAACCGTTTAAAAATTAAAAATTGATTCATTGATTAGAAATTGATAATTAAAAATTGAAAATTCTAAACATTTTATATGGACACATCATTAAGTCTGGTTATCGCGAGAATAATCGCCACTGCGGCAAAGCGCAGAGCGTCTGACATTCATCTTTCCATCGGCAATAAGCCGATTGTTCGCCTTGATGATTCTTTGAGCGAACTCTCGCAGGAAAACATCATTACCAAAGATTTTATCGCCGGCCTCATCGAGGGCATGCTTGATGATTTTCAAAGGAGGGTGTTGGAAGAAAAAAAGAACATATCGTTTGTGTATCTTTTTGAAGATAAGATCCGCATGAGGATTAATATTTTTTATCAAAGAGGCGCCCCGGCCGTATCCATGAAGCTCATACCCCTGCAGGTGCCAAGCATACAAGATCTCGGGCTTTCCAAGGCGGTTTTGGCATTCACGGATCTGGAATACGGCCTTGTAATTATTTCCGGCCCATACGGTTCCGGAAGGACGACCACCGCGTCCGCGATAATTGAAGAAATCAATAAAAAGCGCAGCAAAAATATCATTACTATAGAAAAGCCCATTGAATATATTTTTACGAATAATAAAAGCAATATCGAGCAAAGGGAGATTGGGCGCGACGCAGTGAGCTTTGTTGAGGCGCTCAAGTATTCGCGGCAAGAAGACGTTGATATTATGCTTATCGGCGACAATGACGAGGAGGGGATTGTGCCGCTTATTTTGGAATTTGCCTCAAGCGGGAGGCTTGTTTTTTATATTATGGACGCGCTCTCGTCTGTTCAGACTATTGAAAAATTTTTAGGAAAATTCGGCTCTGCGGATCAGGCGCGTATCAATACTTTGTTTTCCCGAACATTGCAGGGAATTTATGTCCAGAGGCTCGTTCCGAGGGTAGGCGGTGGAAAAATCGCCGGAGAAGAGATATTGCTTGCCAATAGCGCAGTGCAAACAGTTATCGCGAGCGGAAAAGTACAGCAGCTGGAAAGCATCATCCAGACCTCGCAGGCCGAAGGAATGATAAGCTTAGACCAGTCCCTCGCGCGAGCGGTGAAAAACGGAGAAGTTTCCCTTGAGATCGCGCAGGAGCAGGCGATAGACAAGCAGAATTTACGCACCATGGTGTCGGGATAGAATTTAATTTTTAATTTAGAATTTTTAATTTTCAATCAATTTTTAATGAATCAATTTCCAAACAATTCTAAAATTTATGATTTAGAAGAGAGAACAGCGCTCTTTGGAGAAAATATAATAAAACTCTGCCAAAAAATTAGGCAAGACGTAATCACCAAACCATTAATACATCAATGTATTCGATCCGGTACAAGCATAGGCGCAAATTATATGGAAGCGAATGGCGCAAGTTCAAAAAAAGATTTTAAAAATAAGATATATATCTGCAAAAAAGAAAGCCAGGAAACAAAGCATTGGCTGAGAATGTTTACCATTTGTGCGATTGATCAAAAAGATACTATCCAAAAATTATGGAAAGAATGTCAAGAATTAACGCTTATCTTCAGTAAAATCGTTTCATCTATGAAATAATTGTTTAAAAATTTTAAATTAATTATTGATTAGAAATTGAAAATTAGAAATTGAAAATTTTAACAAATGCCTACATTTGCTTATAAAGCCCTCAATATTGAACAAGAAACCTCAAGCGGTCTTGTGCGCGCGCCGTCGGTTGATACCGCCGCGGATATTCTTATTGAAAAAGGGCTTACCATCCTTGTGCTCAAAGAAAAAAAAGATATTATACGGGGAATTCCCATGCCTTTTCTTTTGGGAAAAATTTCGCCAAAAGATATAGTCATTGTTTCGCGTCAGCTTTCAATATTGGTCGCCGCGAATATTCCACTTGTGCAGAGCTTGAAGATTCTTTTGAAGCAGATAACAAATCCAAAATTTAAAGTGATTATATCCGAAGTGGTTGAAGATGTTGAGGGCGGAGGAAAGCTCTCCGACGCGCTTGCCAAGCACCCAAGGGCTTTTGACGATTTTTTCGTAAATATTGTAAGATCCGGCGAGACCTCCGGAAAGCTTGATGAGGTCTTATTGTATCTTGCTGACCAGATGGAAAAAGACTACGACCTTACGAGCAAGATAAAGGGCGCCATGATATATCCAATTTTTATAACATCCGCTCTTTTGGTTGTAGGCACCATTATGATGATTTTTGTAGTTCCAAAGATCACGCAAGTTTTAAAAGAATCGGGAGCGAAGATTCCTTTTGCGACAAAGGTTTTAATAGGAACCAGCAGTTTTTTGGTGCATTATTGGTGGCTGATTGCACTCATCTTGTTTGGAATTATCATTGCGTTTAGAGTATACGCGTCTACGGGTTTTGGCAGATATTCAGTAGATCTTTTTAAGATAAAAGTACCTATTTTTGGAAAGCTTTTTCAAAAAATTGCGATTGTTCGCTTCGCGCGAAGCCTCTATACGCTTATCTCCGGAGGCGTGACGTTGACGCGAGGATTTAAGATAGTATCTGATGTCGTGGGAAACACCGTGTATAAAAATCTTATTTTAGAGACATCAAAAGAAGTGGAGGGTGGAAACCCCATAGCAACGGTCTTTATGAAAAGCCCTCATATTCCACCTATGGTTTCGCAGATGCTTAATGTCGGCGAAAAAACAGGAAAGCTTGATACCATTCTTCTAAAAATTGCTGATTTTTATTCTCGAGAAATTGATAATCTTTTGAGAAACCTTGTTACCCTTATTGAGCCTATAGTTATGATAGTTATGGGCGCGGGAGTCGGGCTTATGGTTGCGGCGGTTATTTTGCCTATGTATAACCTCGCAAGCTCGGTATGATATAATTTTCAATTTCTAATTTTTAATCAATTTTCAAATAGAGATAGGATTTATGTGCTTGAATTATTTCCCCTCCTCGTGAGGAGGGGCTAGGGGAGGTCTTAGTAATTGTAATAATAATCAGCGCTTCTCTGAGCCCCCCCCGCATGACCAAGTGCGTAAACTTTGTAAATAATTGAGAAATTGAAGCATTGATTGAAAATTGTAAATTATAAATTGAAAATTATTAATATTGTTTGCCGCTAGACTTGATAAATGGTATAATATTAATACTGTTAATAACTAAAAAAATGCCTATATTTAGGCGAAAAAATGAAAGGGGGTGAAAGAAAGAATGAAAATGAAAAATCAAAAAGGCTTTACCTTAATTGAGTTGCTTGTGGTTATAGCCATTATCGGTTTGCTTTCGACTATAGCGGTTGTGGCGATGAATGGAGCAAGGGCAAAGGCAAGAGATGCGAAAAGAATTTCCGACATTAAACAAATGAGTACAATATTGGACATAGAAGCGGCTGCTAATCCAGGCACGGGAGGCATAGGCGTAGATTTAACGGGTTGTGCTGGCGCCGCGCGGGCGTTGACTACGGCTTGCACAAACGCCGGTGATATTGCTACATCATTTCCAACATTAACGGATCCATCCGGTACCGTGGCTTGCGCTGATGCATCAGCTGCTCCATGCGCTTATTCAATAGCAAAAAATCAAGCAGCCGCCGCCACTGGCCAAACAGGTGATTACGGCATATGTTTTTATCTTGAATCATCGAGCAATTACGGCGCAGCTGGTACGTATCAAATCGTAGATGGTGGTGCAGTAGTAGCCGCTTGTTCAAACTAGCTAGATTTTTGTTGCAGACGGATATAAATTTTTACAAGAAAAAAGAATTCCGGAGAATTTTTTCGGAATTCTTTTAGTTTAAAGTTTATAGCAAAAATATCAAAAAAATGATATAATATTTTTATAATGAGCATTCATTTTCTTGAGTCATTTCCCCTCCTTATGAGGAGGAGTTATGGGAGGTCTTAGCCGTGTGTAATGATAATTAAGGTTCTCTATGACCCCCTCCATCTCCCCCTCATAAGGGGGAGGATCAAGTACACAAGTTCTATATTATAATACACCATACACCCGCAAGACTTAATATGATACAAATAAAAAAAGGCAAAAATATCAAGCTTGACGTATCCGGCTTCACTCTTATTGAGCTAGCCGTTGTTATGTCGGTTTTGGCGTTGTTGCTTGTCATAATAGTTTTTGCAATAAATATAAGTAAAATGAAATCGCGAGATTCATTGAGGCTCTCTCACGTAAAGGGAATAGGTATTATCTTAGATAACGAAGATATCCAGTCGCCTTCAAGCGATATTTTTGGATGCGCAAAGCCCAATTCATTAATTCAATCATGCGCGGGTCCAAAAAGAATATTAGATATTATAAGCTATAAGGATCCCAAGATTGGCGCGGCAAATCCTTGCAAAGGAGGTGACTCCGTTTCCAAAAATATATGTGGATATTCCATAAGCAATAGCGCGGGAGGAGGCAGTCCCAAAACCAACGATTATGAGATTTGTTTTTATTTGGAGAGGGGAACAAAGGATTTTCCGCGAGGAATATATTCTATAAGTATGGGAGGCATTATTGATGCGGGATGCGATTGATTGCTGTAATCACTAGGAGTTATTTTGAAAGTAATTCCAACCAGTCATTCCCGCGAAAGCGGGAATCCAGTTCCGTTAAAATAAGATGATTTTTTGGATCCCCGCTTTCGCGAGGATGACAAAATAAAAAAAATAGTATTTTTGAGATAGGTTCTGATAAAATCTAAAAATCAAAATCTTAATGTCAAATCAATATCAAAGCTCAAAATTAAAAAAATATTCATCTCGTCATTGATATTTTGGATTTGATTTGATATTTGAGCTTTGAATTTTGGAATTATTTCATTATTGTTATCATTCTAAAATTTATTGTTACAGCGATACTTATGGTAATACCCATAGTTATACTTTTTATCTTAGGGGCTTCCGTGGGGAGCTTTTTAAATATGGCGATTTTTCGGCTCCATGACAAGAAAAGATTTTCCGGCAGATCGCAGTGCCTCCATTGCGGAAAGAAAATACAATGGTATGATAATATTCCGCTCATAAGTTTTTTTATTCTAGGCGGAAAATGCCGTCATTGCAAAAAGCCAATATCATGGCAATACCCGTTGGTGGAATTAGCAACAGGCATTCTTTTTGTATTAGCATATATCCAATCTCCCTCTCCCCTGGTGGGGCAAGGCTTGCATAATATTTCTCCCTCTCCCCTATGGGGGAAGAGCATCAACATCATTCCCCCTCTCCCCCTTTGGGGAGAGGGCTGGGGTGAGGGGGCGTTACACCTCCTGCGAAACCTTATCTTCATCTCTTTCCTTATAGTCATTTTTGTCTATGATTTGCGCTGGTATTATATCTTGGACTCTGTTACCATCCCCGCATTGATTATCGCTTTTTTGTTCAATATTTTTCTCGGATTTGGCTTTATAAATATGATATTAGGTGTTATAATTGGTGCAGGATTCTTTCTAGCGCAGTATATTATTTCTTCGGGCAAATGGATTGGCGGAGGCGATATACGCTTGGGCGCTGTTATGGGGGTTATGCTTGGATGGAAGCTCGTTATTCTCGCCTTATTTTTGGCATATACCATTGGAGCGGTAGTATCGCTTGGACTTATCGCCATGAAAGTAAAAAAATTTTCCAGCAAGATTCCTTTTGGAACATTTTTGAGCCTTGCTACTGTCATTTCGCTTTTATTTGGAGAGAAGATAGTAGAGGTTTATATGTCGATGCTGTCATAGTTAGAAGTTAAAAATGAAAAGTTAAAATTATAGATTATGGAAAACAGTGAATTTAAGCAAGATTTTAAGAAAAGAATATACGCGCTTATTTTAAAAATTATTAAATTTATTGAATTATTGCCAAAAAATGACGATGTATGTAGGATAATAAGAAATCAATTAATAAGAAGTAGTACCAGTATAGGGGCAAATTACATTGAAGCAATGGCTGGTTCTTCAAGAAAAGATTTTACGAATTTTTTAAGCCATTCATTAAAATCAGCCAATGAATCAAAATTTTGGTTAGCGTTACTAAGAGACACGAATAAAGGCAACAAAGATCAGACACAAGTTTTACTGAAAGAACTTATTGAGATTTCCAATATTCTTGGATCAAGTATACGTACGTTGAGAATGAAGAAACTTTAAATTTTAAAATTATTTTTTTAATTTCTATCTTTTCATTTTTAACTATTGATAGCCTTGGTTTTGATTTGACATTTGGATTTTAACCTTTGGATTTACGACCATGAATACTAGTATCAAAACAATACAACTAAAAAATTCCGGCTTTTCACTTGTGGAACTTCTTGTCGCAATATCCATCTTGGTTTTAATCAGCGCGATTTCTGTTGTTTCTTTTAGGGGTTATGATAAACAAAATCGGGTAAGGGGTGTGCGAGACACGGTAATGAACGATCTTCAGGATATGCAAAGTTTCGCGCAGATAGGCAAGCTCACCCAGATGTGCGTTGATGCGAATAAAAAACCAGTAACATCTGGATCATGGGGTACCTGTACACAGAATAGCGAATGTGGCGCTGATACATGTGAACACAGCTTGTCTGGAGGCGGGTATGGTATAAAATTTGAAGGAGGGACGACATATAAGCTTTTTGTGGATATCAATAACAGCAAATCTTTAGATGATGATGAAATATTATCAGATGGTACAAAAACGCTTAGTGCAAATACGAGTTTTGTAGTTGCACCTTCATATACTCATCTTTACTCTTATCCGGATTTACCAGCGGAGCAGTACCCAATAACAATTATTTTCCCTCTCAGCAATAATACAATTTTTATCTCAAACGGAAACTCAGCCTTAGCGAGTATTTATATCAGAATACAAGAGATTAGAATACAAGATATTTCAGAACCATCAAACAGTTCGGCATTTTCTTTAAATCTAAAATCGAGAATAATTTATGACGATACGGCTCCCGCACTACAATCCAGCCCACAATAATATGATAAAAAGATTAAACAATTCGGGACAGACTTTACTCGAGGTCATAGTCGCGCTTGGAGTCGTGCTTTCCGTCCTCATAACTATTGCCGGTCTTGTGATGATAAATGTATTCGGCCAAAAGGCAAGCGAATCAAGAATTATCGCCGGAAACCTCGCTCGAGAGGGAATTGAAGCCATGCGAAATATCCGAGACACGGTAAAGTTGCAGAAAACCTCATTACAAGATTATATTCAAGATAACGACTACATTCCGACTGCCCATTATTATCTTCCCTCAATCGATGTGACGAACAATCATTGGACGCTCAATTCACCATCATGTACTACTTTTTGCGCAAACACTTACCTGTATCTTTTAAATAATCTTTATCGATATGCTACCGGTGGAACCCTTACCCCGTTTAGGAGGTATTTAATAATAGACCCTATCTGCCAAAATACCGCTGAATGCGCGACAGGAGATACTGGTGTGTGCGAATTAGCGGACGGCGCGGGCGTGTGTACAGCTACTATAGGATATCGCGTAACCTCCGAAGTGCAATGGACGGAAAATAATCAGGTAGTTCCTGTATTTAAGCTCGTAGATTTTTTATATGAATGGCAGTAACACAATGATTTTTTATACATAATTTACCCCCCTCTCCTCTCTCTAATTTATTCCCCGAGCTTGTCGAGGGGTAGTGCGATAGGACTGGTCTAATATTTCTCCCTCTCCCTTGGTGGGAGAGGGCGGGGGTGAGGGGGAAGGAAGGGCGAGAAGGGGTTATAAGCCTTCTCAAGAGTTTTCGGACGAACCAATCCCATATACTAGAAAATATGATAGACAAACAAAATAAAAAATCAAATTACGGTTTTACCCTTATTGAAGGGCTTGTTGCCGCTTCCCTTTTTGTTATTGCCATAACGGCATCAACCGGTCTTTTTGTAACATACACAAATACACAGAGAGAATCCGGCATTCGCCAAAGAGCGCTTACGCAATTAAGTTTTGACCTTGAACGAATGGCGCAAGACATACGCTTAAAAAAAGTAGTATTTAGTAAGACATCGGTTCCGTATAGAAATCCCTCCGCCGCTTTATATTCCACGGATGGAGAAGCGGACATAGTAGGAAAAGAAATTGAATTAGGAGTGGGAACTACTGGCGCGGAAGAATATTATTTTTTTGTTCCAACGGATACAAGCCCGGGCGCGTGTTCAGGATTCTTCAAAAAAGGATTATATAAACACACTACCGCGGATAGTAACGCATGTGAACAGATTTTTGCCATTGACGGAGTCAGTATAACTGATGTTGGATTTTACATAAGTCCAAGCTATAATCCGTATCCAACATCAAATACTGATTGTAAAGATAGTAATGTATTTAATGGATATTATTGTGAGTGTCCGGGAAATGCCGGAGCACAATGCCATTCCGGCATTTGCAAAGAAAGCTTATGTCTTGTAAGCCAGCCCATCGTAACGATAAGCATAACCGCGCAGATCGGAGGCAATGCGGCTAATCTTTTAGTAGTCCAGACAAGCATTTCAAGCAGGCAATATTCAAATTAATAATTATTATTTCACTGTCATTCCGGCCTGAGCAGGAATCACGGGATTATAGATAGGACTTACGCGTTCGAGTCATTTCCCCTCCTCGTGAGGAGGGGCTAGGGGAGGTCATAGTAACGTGTAATGATATTCTGACCCCCTCCATCTCCCCCTCAAAAGGGGGAGGGTCAAGCGAGTAGGTTCTGATAAAATAAAAATATTAAAGTCTAAGAGATACAAATAATTATGAACGATGAAGGCCAAAAAGAAAAAAAGGGATCAGTGCTTCTTTTGACACTTGTCATCACTATGATTGTTGTCACAACAGCAGTTGTTTTAAGCACGCTTATTATAAGCTCCATAAAAAGATCCCAGATTGAGGCAACGTCGTTTTCCGCCTATTATTCCGCGGAAAGCATGATTGAGAGGTCGCTGTATGATCTTCGCAGGGAAAGAAAAATTCCCTATGAATTAACGCAGAGTCCGTCTGTGTTAAGGGCTACTCCAGCTGACTGCCAGACTTTATTTCCTCCATTTCCAGCAAGTGGTGATGGGTCAACAAAATGCAGCGGGAGCGTGTCGTATGAAACATCTAAGACTTTTCTCAATATCAAGAAGAATCAAAAAGTAAGAGTACGCGTGATTGACAAGGCAAGTTCCGGTGAAAATCAAGGGGCAGGCGCGAGTAAGCTAAATATAAGATGTAAAAGCATTGCTGGTGGCTTATGGGTAGAAATTACAAGCTATTCGCTGTACAAGGGAACCGCGTTTGGTACTGATACGGGTTTGGATAAAAACCTTGATACGATCAAGCAAATAAACTCATCATGCACAACGGATTTTTTTGCGTATACTGAATTTCCATTCGTTTTACAACCGAGTGAATCGTATATCATAGAAATAAAAGCGCTCAATCAAGATGCCTCGTCCATCTTTCTTTCACTCGTTGACGATGCCACAGGCGACCCAACTCCCGGTTTTGGAGATTTTTTTAATGTTTCGGCAACCGCGAATAACTCCATATTTTCCGGCCAGACCATACGCGTAGAAGTGCCGGGTACCGGCATGGCTTCCGGAGCTGGAGATTATGTGATATTTTCTGAAAGCGCCATTGAAAAAATAGTGACATGCACCGGAGGGAATTGCACATAAAAAAGGATATGAACAAGCCTGAAGCAAAAATCCGCGCCCAAAAGCTCAGAGAAGAAATCAATGATCTTCGCTATCGATACCATGTGCTTGACGATCCCGAGGTAACTGATGAAGTGTATGATTCGCTTACCCAAGAATTAAGAAAAATTGAAAAAGAATTTCCCGATCTTGTGGCGGCTGACTCCCCAACCCAGCGCGTTGGAGGCGAACCATTGGATGAGTTCACTAAAGTAAAGCATGACACGCCCATGCTTTCTTTTAATGACGCGTTTTCTCAAGAGGATGTGATTGACTGGGAGAGCCGTCTCAAGAAACTTTTTCTTCATAAATCGTTGGAATACATCTGCGAGTTGAAATTCGATGGCCTTGCCGTGAGCCTTGTGTACGAACATGGAATTCTACAGGTGGGAAAAACGCGGGGAGATGGAGTTTTAGGCGAGGATATTACGAAAAATCTCAAGACCATTCGCTCTATTCCGCTCTCTCTCAATATCGCGTTGAAGCATACCGAGGGTTTCCCAAAACATTTAAAAGAAACTTTGCGCGAGTCTTTAAAAAAAGTATCTAGGATAGAGGTGCGAGGCGAGGCGCTCATATCAAAAAACGTTTTTTTTGAACTCAATAAAAAGCAAAAAGAAAAAGGCCTTGCCCCTTACGCGAATCCAAGGAATGTCGCCGCCGGGTCATTGCGCCAGCTTGATCCCAAAATTACCGCTTCGCGAAAGCTTAGCTGGTTTGCCTATAATCTCATTACCAACTTGGGTCAGAAAACGCATTACGAGGGGCATCTTATATGCTCTATGCTGGGATTTCGTGTGCACAGCGAAATAAAACTTGCCAAAGAAATAAAAGAAGTTTTTCAATTCCATGAAAATATAAAGGCGCAAAGATCAAAGCTTCCCTTTGAGGTGGACGGGGTTGTGGTGCAGGTGAATGAAAATGAAATATTTTCCCGACTGGGCGTTGTTGGCAAAGCGCCTCGAGGTGCGATAGCCTATAAATTTGAGGCCAAAAAAGCAACTACAAAAATAATAGATATCCATATACAAGTAGGCAGAACCGGCGCGTTGACGCCCGTTGCCGTCTTGGAGCCGGTCAAGGTCGGCGGAGTCACCATATCAAACGCCACGCTTCATAATATGGAAGAGATAGAGAGGCTTGGCGCGAAAATTGGCGATACGGTCGTGGTGGAGCGGGCGGGCGATGTTATTCCAAAAATTATCCAAGTGCTTAAGGGTTTGCGTACGGGCGCGGAAAAATCTTTCCATATGCCCAAGAAATGTCCCGTGTGCCGTTCGGTGGTTGAGAGGAAAATGATCTCCATGGGCGGAGAGGCGGGAGTGGCGTATGTGTGCACTAATGGCAAGTGCTACGCGCAGGAGCTTCGCAAGATCCGACACTTTACTTCAAAACACGCCTTTGACATAGATGGTGTCGGGCCAAAGATTATTGAAAAGTTTTTTGACGAGGGTTTGATTATAGATCCCGCCGATTTATTTTTACTCAAGCCAAGCGACATGGAAGCGCTTGAGCGCTTTGCGCAAAAGAGTGCGCAGAATATTTACGAATCCATACAAGGAAAAAAGAAAGTGAGCCTTGCGAGATTCGTCTACGCACTTGGGATTTTGCACGTTGGCGAGCAGACCTCGCAAGATCTTGCCGCGCATTTTGGTTCGCTTGAAAAGATTATGCGAGCCAAGCAAGAAGAAATTGATTCTATCCAAAATATCGGAGGCGCTGTGGCGCAGAGCGTTTACGCGTATTTTAAAGACGCGAATAATGTTCGTTTCGTGCAAAAGCTCATAAAGGCAGGCGTTGCGGTTGAAGCGCAAAAACAAGTGGAAAAAAATCAAACGCTTGCGCGAAAAATTTTTGTTGTCACTGGGTCTTTAGAGGCTATGTCGCGTGAAGAAGCAAAAGAAAAAATTCGCGAAAGGGGTGGACACTGGGCAATATCCGTGTCAAAGAACACCGATTTTGTTGTAGCGGGAAACGAGCCCGGATCGAAATATGAAAAAGCAAAAAAATTAGGCGTTAAGATTATCGATGAAAAAGAATTTCTTAATTTGCTCAAGTTATAGTTTTATAATCTTTTGTATAGATTTAGCATCGAGGTATTAGGAAAATCCATTCAATATAATAAACCCAAAAGCGCCAAATACAATACTAGCGTTTCTCACGATCGTGAAAATCGTTAGTATGGTAGGATAATAATATGAATAAAGATACACTTACAGATAGATTGCTACTTCTCATAGCTGATTATAGTGATTTTAGCAGAGCGACTTTCAGTATTTCTCGCGCATTTTCTTATATGAGCGGAAATCCTGATTTTCAACATCACAGAAAATGGATGGAAAAATATATCAGTAATAAGGAAAAAAGAAAGAAATTATATGATACACTCTATGCGCTTTATAAGAGGAAAAATCTCAAGAAATACATTTCTTCCAACGGGTTGAAGGGTTACGCATTAACGGATTTGGGAAATTTTAAGATTTTTAAGATACGAATAAAAAATATCAATGAAAAGAAGTTGCCGCGTGAAGAAAAGCTTTTAGTATTTTTTGATATTCCAGAGAAAATAAGAGAAAAGAGGGATGCCTTGCGTTCTCTTTTAAAAAGTCTTGGTTTTGAGCAAATACAAAAAAGTATTTGGATTACTCAATACGATGTTAGAAAAAAAGTAAAAGAAATAATTAGGGAATACGGAATACAAAAAAATGTGCATATTTTGTTAGTAAAAAATTTTTATTAATTTTTTAAAAAATATAATACTAACATTATTCACGATCGTGAATAATGTTAGTATTGTGTGGGAGCTCTAATTATATTGCCTGACAATATTGACTGAAGTATGTCCCACGGAAGTGATAATGTCATAGTACAGGGAAGTTAAAATGTCATACCTCAGGTAAGATGATAGAGGTTAATTCATGGCCATATCATCTATGACATTTATCACTATGTCCCTAAAAGAGTTAGATAGAAATAACATTATCAATAGACTTTTAAGAAAGGAAATAGATGGCACAAAAGCAGCTGAACTTTTAAAATTATCAGTGCGCCAAACCAAACGCCTCAAAGCCAAAGTAAAGTACGAAGGCCCCAAAGGGCTTATCCATGGCAACCGGGGCAGGCCAAGCCACAACCAAATACCTCTAAAAGAAAAAGAAAGAATCATTCATCTTGTGCATAAGCGCTACTATGATTTCAAGCCAGGATTTGCTACTGAGAAACTTGAAGAGAGTTATGGAATACTTCGAGACCCAAAAACCATACGCCAAATAATGATTGATGAAAAAATATGGCAGCCAAAAAGAAAAAAGGAGAAAAGAGAATATCGCTCTTGGCGCCAGAGAAAATCAGCCTATGGCGAGATGATTCAATTTGATGGCTCATACGAATATTGGTTTGAAGAGAGAGGACACAATTACTGCCTTCTCGCTGGCATAGATGACGCCACTGGCAAGATCGCTAAAGCCAAGTTTGCTTTGCACGAAGGCGTCTTTCCCGTGTTTGATTTCTGGCAGGAGTATCTAAAAGCCAATGGCAAGCCAAGAGCGATTTACCTTGATAAATTCAGCACATATAACCAAAATCAAATAGTTGCCAAAGAAAATCCAGATACATTAACGCAGTTTCAAAGAGCCATGGAAGAACTCCGTATAGAGGTGATTCCCGCTAACAGCCCTCAGGCCAAGGGCAGAGTAGAACGGCTCTTTGGCACCCTGCAAGATAGGCTCATCAAGGAGTTGAGGCTCCAAAAGATTTCAACCATAAGTGAGGCGAATACATTTCTGGAAAAAGTTTTTATTCCAAAATTCAATCAGAAGTTTTCAGTCAAGCCAGCGCTCAAGGCCAATTTGCACGATCCCTTATCTGGTAAAGAACAGAAATCTCTAGCGTCCATTTTCTCCAGACAAATAAAAAGAACCGTACAAAATGATTTCACTTTCAGTTTTAAAAATCAATGGTATCAGCTCACGGAAAATCAAACAGCCATAGTTTGCAAAAAGGATACCGTCATGGTTGAGGAGAGATTGGATAACGCTGTCTGGGTTCGATTAAAGAGCAAGTACCTCAACTACAAGATACTACCCCAAAGACCAACGAAGCTGGAGCAAAAAAGAAAATCAAAACCATGGGTATTGCCGGCTACCATAAAAACACCATATCGCCCCGCGCAGAATCATCCATGGAGGCAGTACCGAAATCAGCAGCCATCAACGGCGCTAACTAATAGCCAAGTATGACATTTTTAAATCCCTAAAAGTAGGACATTTTAACTTCCCGTTGACACTTCCATCCAAAGAATAGACAAAGAAATAGAAATTTGATACAATAAATTACTGATATCACGCGCTTTTTAAGAGTGATATTTTTATTAAGAAAGGAGGTGAATATATGAATAAAGCCGAATTAACAGATGTCATAGCGAATAAGATTGGAATCTCCAAAAAACAGGCGGAGGAGACCCTGGAGCTCATCACTCAAACCATCACCGAAACCTTAAAAAACAACGGCGAGGTAACGTTGACAGGATTTGGAACTTTTTCCGCGCGGGAAAGAAAAGGAAGAATTGGAGTGAATCCAAGAAATCCGACAGAAAAAATTACCATACCGGCCGTGAAAGTTCCAAAATTTAAAGCTGGAAAAAACTTAAAGGATACTCTTAAGGGAAAAATATAAATCCCCTATTCTCAAACAAAAAACTCCTTTTCCTGAAGGGAGTTTTTTGTTTGAATAGGAGACTGTATCCTTGCCAAACAATTATTTTTTTGCTATAAATGGAGAATCGGCAATAAGCTGTAGGCCGTAAATATGGGGGGATAAATTATTATAATACTTCTTACAGCTTACTGCTCATAAACCAAAACATCTAGTATTTCAAATATCCCTAATAAGCTACAAGCTAATAGCTAAAAGCTGATTACGGGGCGTTAGCTCAGTTGGTAGATCCGCCAGCTGGCGGACTCTTAAGCAAATCTATGAAATACTTTGTGTATGTTATAAAAAATGAAAAAGATAAAATCTACATAGGACAAACTAATGATCTAGAAAAAAGACTTCAACGTCATAATAATAAACTACCCCATAAAACAAAGTCGTATACCAGTAAAATGGGAGGGGCTTGGAGTCTAATATATCACGAGGAACTCCAAACGAGACAAGACGTATTAAGTAGGGAAAAACAATTAAAAAGTTATCAGGGAAGAGAGTTTATTAAAAGCATTATAAGAACGCGGGGCGTTAGCTCAGTTGGTAGAGCAGTTGCCTCTTAAGCAAACGGTCGTGGGTTCGAATCCCGCACGCCCCATTTTATTAAATAAAAAAGCCGTTCATTTTTCGAACGGCTCCATTTTATAGCTCCTTGAATTTTTTCATTGACCTTAAAATTTATTAGCGTCGAGGGGGATCATCGTCATCGGCAGTAATTTCCTATGGTCTATTTTTAAGTCTGTAAACCCATGCTGGTCTCAGGCTCTCATCTATGTCAACATAATCTTCATAATAAGATTCTTCTTTGCCAGGGGGGATGCCATCATCCTCGGCCGTAATTTCCTTTGGCCTATTTGGAAGTTTGCCAACCCATGCTGGTCTCATGTCCTCATCTATATCAACAAAAGCATCATGATTAGCTCCTTTCATCTCGGGAGGAATAGCATCACCACTAAACTCATCACCGCTTGCTTCTACGATTGGTTGGTCCTTTACGGCACCGTAGTTTGCACAGCGATATTCAATCTTCCCAAGAAAACTCTTGATTTCGGCATCCCTTTGTTCGGGAGTAAGTCCTTTCAAAAGTTCAAAGAAACTCGAGACAGAATCATCCAAAATCATGTGTGTCTCCTTTCAAAAGATTTAAAAAGTCCAAAGTCCGTTTTTGAATCTGAATACGTCGCCTTGTTTTCCAAATGTAATCTTATATCCATTTTTCTTTTTCATTTGAGGGGCAAGACTTGGAATCATATTTTGACATTCGCGCCACGTTAATATCGACCCGTCTTCAAATCCGCTGTAATGCACCAAGACAATATTACGAAGTTGAGCTTTCAATGCCCAGCATAAAATCGCTCGAGCAGAGCAGTGTCCGGTCGGATGGTCTTCCATCGTGTTTGCTTCAAGAAAAGCCAAATGCGAATCGTTCGCTAGGATATTTAGGATATTTTCAGCAGGAGGGATGCGGATATCCCAACCGATGAATATTTTTGTTTTCTGAAAACTTATTAAGTAATTAACGGCTCCAGAAAAATGGCTTGAAGCATCAATGCTTGCTATCTCAAATGGTCCGACATTAAAACTTTTTCCGGCTTCAATCTTTTTCCATTCCGCGGCAGGTTGAGTATTTTTACTGGATTGAAACAGCCAGCCGAAAATTTTATTAAGGATATCAAATGTAGCCTGGGTGCAAAAAATTGAAATTGGCCGAAAGCATTTTTGTAATCGACGATAGCTTTCAATAAAAATGGGAATTTCGGCGACATGATCTAGGTGCGCGTGAGTTATTAAGATTCCATCTAAGCAGGTTTGCGTAAAAACTTTATTTTCTGAAACAAAATACCTAGCGAGGCTTTCGCAAACTCCGTACCCGACGTCAAACAGCAGGTATTTTGATAAACCATTTTCATCCCAAAAGAGCGCGCCTGATGTGCAGGCGCAAGCTGGAATGCGCTCATTCGTCAAAAGCAGACATTCATGGAAATAAGCTAGCCTCACGCCGTTTAAACGAAACATCACATTGTCCATGATTCACCTCTACATTGTAAAGAACAAAAAACTTTCTAAACTTCCTTTAGTATGATACATATGTAAATAGCCGTAAATACAGAATGAAAAAAAATGCCTTTAATTTATATTTTGTAAAAAATGAAAAAATCTATCATTCTTGACGAAATTGACAGGAAAATACTTGAAAAACTTGATGAAAATGCCCGTAGCACCCCAACTCAAATTGCCGTATGGCTTGGAGAGTCAAAGCAACTCGTATCATATCGCATAAGGAAAATGATTGATCGGGGAATTATTGATTTGGTAAGCGCAATTATAGAATCCGCAAATCTTGGATATTTTCATTGTCAGATTTATTTAAAGTTAAGCGGGTCGCGCAATACCGCTGATATCATGAACAAGCTCGCGGCTATCCCCAGTTTGCATTGGGAAGCAATGTCTCCTTCTTACGATCTCATTATTTTTTTTCTAGCTCGTACTATAAATGAATGTCTTGACACATATCAAAATATCCTCAATACTTTTTCAGGACAAATCTCGGCAAAAGATATTCTCATAAGCGGGAAAACATATTATCTCAACCACCGCTATATTACAGGAGCAAAACCCATCGTAAGCATAAACGCAGTGCCCAAAAAAGTGATTGAATTAAAAAAGCGCGACCTTGATATTATCAATTCGATAAAAGAAAATGGCAGGATTCAAATAAATAATATTGCAAAAAAGATAACTCTATCACCCTTTACCATAAAACAGAGAATTGCATATCTTAGGCGCAAGGGTGTTATAAAGGCCTTCAAGCTCCGGCTCAATGACCCTCTGCTTGGCTATAAGCATTATATGGCGCTTATTTCTCTTCCAACCAAATCAATTCGGCGCAAAGAAGCTGTCATCCGCGAACTAATAAGTTCATCTGCGTCTACGCGAATTATTGAATCTATCGGCACATGGGATATAGAGGTTGATTTTATTTTAGAAAAAAATATACTCCCAAAAGAATGGCTAAGTAAAATATTATTTAAAGCTGAATCTCCAAATATACGATATAAAATTATTCGTATTGAAAAAGTACTACCCGTCAATACCATGCGATTTTCTTAAATGTAAAAAAATGCCGTGCTGTTTTCGCACGCTTGACTTAATCGCTTTACTTTGCTAAAGTGAAAGCATGAATTGGAAAAATAAGGAAAACAAAAAGTTAATTCAAGCAATCTTGGCCATTACAACAGAAGATGAGGCCAGGCGATTTTTACGTGATTTGATGACAGAAAAAGAGATTAAAGAATTTACAAGGAGGCTAAAAGCGGCGGAAATGCTCACGGAAAAAGCGCCATATTCTACAATCGGAAAAGAGACTGGACTCAGTTCAACCACTATTGCTCGCGTTGCGAAATGGCTAAACGGAAAAGAGGGCGGGTATAGAACAATTATCAGAAAACTTCATCATCACAACTCTATCCAATCGCGGAGAGGGTTGTCTTAATGTAATTTTTTATCTCGCATGAAGCTAACCCCCTCCAAAATTGGAGGGGGTTATTGTTTGCCTACCCGCAACAAAACGGCAATCATAGTTCTTTAAAAAAGAGAAAAACTATGCAAAAACTCATCGGTTACTTCGCGGACGGCATTAAATCGCGCACAATTGAAACCGTCGGCGCGGAAGTGGAAACACAGTTCCTAAGCGAAAACAACGAACCCATTTCTATCCAAGCCTCACAACAGATGCTCTCGCATCTTGCCGAGAGCGGATGGAGCGTGATGTGTCATAAGGGATCTTTAATAACAACGCTTGCCGACAAGCATGGTAACAAGATTTTCTACGAACTTGGGCGGCATAATATCGAGGTTGCCACTGCGATATCGAAGCCGGAAAACGTTGTCGGTATTGCACAGAGGTGCCTTGATGAGGTGTATGAAGCAGGGAGTGTGGCAGGAGCGTATCCGTACTTTTCGCCGATACTCGATGGAGATGAAGATCTCCTGGTGATACCCGACGAAAGAGATGCGATCTGGTTGGAGCTGGACGGACGTGCCGCGCTCGCGCCGCTTGCGCGCACATCATCGGTCCAGTTCACCGTTTCGGTCTCATTGCCCGAGGCGGTGAGCATCCTAAACAAGCTTGGGCGGCGTATCGACGTATTCATAGAGGATTTTCCGCAAGATCGGATCTGGAAAAAATATATCGCGGATTCGTCCGCGGGGTATCGTTCGGATCGCTACGGCGGACCGCTTGCGTTCGAATCACTGAACGATTATTGCCGGGCGCTTGTTCGACATGATGTCGTCCATGGAACGCATCTTACGCCATTCTCAAGCGTTCCCGACATGGATATCCCTCTCTACCTGCGAAGCATATGGTGGCACTTCAGGCTCAAGCGATATAATAACGCTCTGTGCATTGAGGTGCGACCCATGGCTCGAAGACAGGACGGGCAATTCCCCCTCCAATTAAAAAAGGTGTTGGACATAATTTGTTCGTAGACCATAAAAGCCTTGTGTATATCACGATTTACACAAGGCTTTCTTTTTTCTCTCCAAGAAGAAATGCTTCGCCCCCAATCTTTTTACAATTGTGAGCAAAGAGTATCAAACTTTGTTTCATAGCCTTTATCTCTTCTTCTTCGTCTATCCCGATGAGCTGATCTTTCTCTATCACTTCGAAATTTTCAAAAGGTTTTGACAAAGTGAATTTATCTGTTTTTGTATAGTATTTTTTATAAATCCGCATATATGATTGGCTACGAAGAGTTATATCTCTCGTTATATGTCCTCGAGCTTTAAGAAAAGCAAAAATACTCTCCTCTGCTATTTGCGCTGATTTTGGATTGCCGAGATACCCGCACTCAATGCAAATCCCAATTTTGCCGATACTATTCATATAATAATCAGTTCCGCCCGGTTCTACTTTGTCGAAACCAGACACCACAAGATCGACTGGAAGATATTCTACAACACCTTTCGCGTTTTCTTCGCAAATGACAAAGGGCTTAGTTTTTGGAATAGAACTTGCATGTATATCAAAAAGCGCATCGGCTAAATTAAAATAATTTTTTAAAAATTGAGCGCGCTTGTATTCGTAGCTCCTCTTTTCATTTTTCGAGAGCACATCATCGCTTCTAAACATTCTGTTCAAATTTGCCTCTGTAAAACGCTGATGTGCCTCGATGGCTCGCGGATTTCCATAACCGAACAAAATTCGCCCTCTTTCTATTTCGAGGTTCGGTAAAATTTTTCTCAATGCTTCAACCCCACATTTTTCATCGCCGTGTATACCGGCGAGAATAATGCTTGTCGATCCTTTTTCTTTTCCTGCTAGTTGAGTAATTTCTTCAAACATGCCGTTACTTTATCAAAGTAAAGCGATCGAGT
>Ga0209541_10005444_pt1 | contig 22195 bp, 16 predicted proteins | sample RifCSPlowO2_01_FD_184027 | JGI IMG/M metagenome (GOLD analysis project Ga0209541, IMG submission 184027) | Groundwater microbial communities from Rifle, Colorado - Rifle CSP2_plank lowO2_0.1 (SPAdes) (version 2) | ecosystem: Environmental > Aquatic > Deep subsurface > Groundwater | place...
GACTTGGGTTTAAAACAGAAACCAGTTATTCAGGAAAAACTCCTTTATATTATTGCGCGGAAATGTCTTTGTGGCAGCTGCGGTGCAATGCTTTTGAGGATTGGACAAAAAATATGTGGAACGGTTATAACATTGATGAATGTCCTGGAAAGGGTAATCAATACGCATCCAGCTTTTATTCTATTGGATTTAATGCGAAATGGGGTTATAATTATGATAGATCATGCAAAGACATTTACTACAAAGGGTTTGCCCAAAGATGGAGATATGGCTTTATTTTTGTTCATGAATACGGCAAGGCCTGGTGCCAGGTAAAAGGGTACGGCGATGGTAATGATAATGATTGCGTGTGGATACCTTACAGCCCTTGCCCATATGGAACAAAGGATAAGGCAAAAGATATTACCCCGAATCTTATCGCCCGTTGCGATAAATTAATTGAAGTGGTAGACGCTGAAGGCCAAAACATTGCCTGGACAAATCGACTTGATCAACAATCTTTTGTTGCGGGTACATCTTTTGGTTATAAATATGCCGCGGATCAGAATAATCCGGCATACGGATCAATTTTGGTTTACAATCAAGGACAAGATACGCCGGATAAATGGCAAACGACATTTGGCAAAGATTTTATCGATTTTGGCGGTCTAGTAAGAGCTGATACAACGCTTACTAAATCGTCGCTTGTTGATCCAAAATATCCTTTATGGACGGTTCCTAAAAGCGAAGATGTCGGCTATTGTGAAAATAGTCCGGCAAAAGCATGTATTTGCGCTGGACCAATCGTCGGCGGTCTTTGTCCCAACGACGCGATGTGCGGAGCTGGAATCAATTGCAAAGTAGACGATGCGATCGCTTGCACGGTAAGTTCCGGCGGAAGTCCTTATGCCTGCACTAGCCCGTATTGTTATAATGACGCGCCGGCGCAAGTTGATTCTTTACAATGCAGCGCCACAAATAACGATAAATCGTTTACCATAAATATTTCTCAACTCATCCGACCCGCTACCCCGAATGTCATGCAAAAAGCAAAGAAAATTCCTTCGGATGATTTTAACGATGGCGTAGATCGTCTTAGCCACTTATTCGCTAAATCATATAGCGGATGGGTGTGGAATGAAAACGCTCAATGCGTAAATATCCAATCAGCGAATTTTTGTTCAGGGGTTTGCGATATCAGCAGCATCAATGCCGGTGATTTTTGTTTGTATAATTCCCATTGTCCGAGCGGGAGTTGTCTAATCAACGAGGAAACTGGTCAATCCTGTTCAATGGCAAATGATTGCAATAGATCAAATGGCGATTGCACTCCGCCAGCCGGAGGAGTTTGCGTTGATCCGATAAATCCTATTACTCCCGGAGATACTATTGTGCCGTATGCTAATAAAACCTGCGCTTCAACCTGTATGGGCGGATCGTGCGAACCCGCTTTTCACTGTTCGATAAATATTGGAAAATATTGCGAAGGTCTTACTGACCTTATAACATGCACTGGCGTCGATGGTGTTTGCGTATCGGCTGGCAACCAATGTAAAATAGGTGGGGTATTTAATGGGACTGGATGCGGCGCCGCTGATTGCTCGCCTCTTTCAGGAAACGCGGGTTGTCCCGGTCCCGCTTTTTGCGATGAAGTGAATATTTGCCGAGGCGGAACAAATAACGGAGGCGGGTGCGCAACTTCCACGGATTGTCCGGGTGTCGCGTCTTGCAGCGGTGGTGACTGCCGCGGCGGATATCGTCATTCATTCCCGTGTGATTATACGCCAATATGCGTCGCTTCGGTTTGCAAAGACGGTTTCGGGAATGTTTATAATTATTGCGGTGATAATGATAATTGTATGGTGATTAATAGCCAGCCCACCAGCTGCCAGCCAATGGCAGGCCAAATGTGTCTTCAGGGAGGATATTCGGGAACGCAAAAGTGTACAGATGAATTTGGAAATACGACAGACACGATTTATGGGTTGCCAACTTGCACGGCAAGTATTGAATGCCCGGCCGATTATTATTGCGATTATTCTTATGGTATGAAATCATGCGCGGCGAACAGCGATTGCGTCGGCACCTCCGCAGTTAATACATGCTCATCATACAATAAATGCGCGTTAAAAAATACTGGCGGGATTATTACTGGGTTTGAAAAATTTAATGAGGATTGCAAAAATGATACTGATTGCGATGGAGCCGGCGCGGATGACGGTATTTGCTCGGCTAAGTGGTGCGATGTCGGTCCCAGTTCATCTGTCGCATGCGCAGGCGATCCCGAATGCAATAGTTTAACCAATATTTACGGAAATCCTGTCGGATCTTATCAATATGCGAATGTTGCTTTGCAGGGCGTTGCGTCAAATCCCCAATTTAGCTCTATGTTGTGGGAGCCGTCGGACAAGCAGTGCCCGGCTAATACAAGACCGACAATAACTCAGCCGCCAACAGAAGATATTGCTTCGGTTGCCAATAGTGCGGAAATGTGCGGAGTGGCGCCAAAAATAAAATTCATTAAACAGCCGGGCGATGCATCTGCGCCGATTGATATTACGATTGGCGCCGGCAATTCGGTGACCATCAATTTCCTGACAATGATTGACGCGGAACAAAGGCCGATTAGACAAATAAAGATAGATTGGGACACAGCCGCAGATCCGGACACTTCGGATCAGATGGGCGTTGGTCCGTATTCGGACGGCACCGGCTTGTCCCCGAAAACTCTAAGTACTGATCCATTTACTTTCACTTCCCCGCCTTACTATGTCCAGGATACCTATACTATTAAAGTAATGGTTCAGGATAATTGGAATTGGTGCAATGGAGAAGCTGATAATCTTGGATACTATAATACTCAATGTTTTGACAAAAATCTTGACAGCCTAAGCGATACTGACGGCTGGCTCCCTTTTCCCGGAAAAATCATTGTCAAATAATAAAAAGAAATCAATAATCATTAGGTTTCATTACTAACCGCCGTCAACGATCACTCTCGCGTAAAGACTACTTATCTCAACAACGGTCGTGGATGAGTTAAGTAAATACAATGTCATCCTGAATCATTCGATTGTCACTCTGAACGAAGTGAAGAGTCTCGGGGTAAACTCCGTGAAGGATCTCAAAAAATCGGTTTTAAAAGAGATTCTTCGTCCCGCCAAGGCGGGACTCAAGAATGACCTGATGATTTTTGAGGAATTTCGCATTGCAAGGTAATTTAATCAATTTGGTTTAGTTATAATTAGCGTTAAGAATTTTACTTATCTCACTCACGGTCGTGGTTGACTTAAGTAATATTGGTTTGCTATAATTTTAATATTAGCGCTATTGCCGGTTTATTGACTATTGATTGCTTATGAAATATAAGTATTTATTACCAGCAGGTTAAAATTTTAATTTACGCTTTGTTATGAGTCGAAATATTGAATTAAAGGATAAAATTTTAGACATTACCGAAGGAGTTTGCGAAAATCTGGTGGATATGAGTTTAATGTTTTTATTTTTCGGCATTGAGCTTGGATTTAAGCCCAAATCTTCCCAGTCGGTTTATCGCGCGGGGAAAGCTGCGGAAAAAACGCTGCTTGGCCTAAATTATCAAATAATTAAGAGATCAATTTATTTGGCGCGCGAGAAAGGCTGGATCAGACCTGGTGAATTAAAGATCACGGAAGAAGGCAGGCGCCGCATTCAGGGGAGGCTCCCCAAAAATGCGGAAAATAAATTATGGGACGGCAAATGGCATATCGCGCTTTTTGATGTTCCGGAAAAACAAAGAAGTAAAAGAGACGCTTTGCGGCAGTTCCTCCGGCGGTTGGGTTTTGGCAAACTTTTTGAAAGCACTTGGCTTTCGCCGTATAATTTCTTGGGAGAGGCCAGTGAATTTATCAAATCAAGCGATTTAGACCCTTATGTTATCTTATCGATCTCTGACCGAGTGGGAGTAAAAGGATCGCGCGAGCTGGCAGATCGCGTTTGGAATCTTGGCGAGCTCAATAATGATTATAAAAATTTTTTGCATTCCAAAGAAACATCGCCTGCCCGCAAGATATTTCAATATCTTTCCATTACCCGAAGAGATCCGCGTCTGCCTGGCGAGCTTTTGCCGATTGACTGGAAGGGGCGGCGAGCTTTTGACTCTTATCAAGAATTGACAAAAATAAATTTTAAAAATATCTCTACTTAGATCGCCCACGGTCGTGAACCAGATAAGTAATTTACAATGTTAATTGTTTCGATCTTACTTAGATTGACAACGGTCGTGGGTGAGATAAGTAGAGTATCTATTTTGGTTTCAGATAGGGTGATTGGCTGTTTTGCAATAGTGTCTTAGATTCGCCATACACCATTTTGCGTTGTTTGGATAATCGTGTTATAATTGAAATCAAGAAAAGCGGGAAAATTAGCCTCAAAATCAAAAATAATGAAGCCGTTTTTGAATAATTTTTTTAATTTTTTACATTTCCGGCGCCAGACCGTATTTTTCGCGGTCCTCGGCGCTGTTTTTGTTTTTGGAGCTTTAATTTTATTTACCCCGCATTACGCTCATGCGGAATTTGTTGAAGAATATGTGGTTCCCGCGGTTGGCGCAATTTTAGGCATGTTTTTTTTCTTTTTGGGCAAGTTGTTAACTGCTATAATTGCTATTTTAATGGGCATTGCTCAATACAATAATATTATCAGCAATGATGTAGTGAGGACAACTTGGGCAACAATGAGAGATTTTGTAAACATGTTCTTCGTTTTCGCGCTTCTTTTAATCGCCTTTAGCACTATTTTGCGCATTCGCCAGTATGAAGTCAAGCAGCTTTTGCCAAAATTGGTCTTATACGCCGTTTTAGTGAATTTCAGCCTTACTATTTGCGGATTGTTCATTGATATTGCTCAAGTGGTAATGATGACCTTTGTTAATGCTTTTAAAGATGATGCGATTAATAATTTTGCAAGTATGACCGGGCTTTTAGATCTCGGTCAATTATCAATGGAACAAGGCACGGCGGATTGGAAGGAGGTAATCGGCGGTTATTTTCTTTCCCTTATGCTTATGGTGGTGGCCATAGTGGCGATAGGAGCGATGACTCTGATACTGGTAGTTAGAATTTTAATGCTTTGGATTCTCTCTATACTTTCGCCTTTTGCTTTTGTTTTGCCGGTTATTCCCGGAGGCCAAAAATACGCAGGCCAATGGTGGTCTCAATTCTCAAATTATGTGGTTTCCGGACCGCTTTTAGCTTTTTTTATTTGGCTGGCGCTCACCATATATTCTCAAAACACACAAATCGGCTTTGAGCTTGTAGATAAAGGAGGGGTGCAGATTGTACAAACAAAAGTCGGTAATTCTTCATTCATTGTCACGTTTTTTATTAGTATTGGTATGCTTTTCGCCGGACTGATGCTCACCTCCCAGCTTGGCGGCGCAATGGGCAAAATCGCCGGCGGGGCTTCCAATTGGATGCAAAGGTCCGGCACCGGACTTATTACCGGCCGCATCGGCCCCACCCCGATGCGCTGGGCCAGAGAGCGCTACGGCGCCTGGCGCGGACAAAGAGAGTCAATACGGAAAGAATCAGCTCAAAGATTCGGACAGGGTGTGTCAGCGATTCAGGATCGGCAAATATCGTCAAGGATAAGTGGTTTAGTGAGAGGCACGGCCGGACAAGTGACGGGGGCAATCACCGGCGGCCGATGGGTGGCTGGGGAAAAGAAACAAGCGCGCGCCATTAAGCGATTTGAAGATCATAAAGAAAGACAGGGAGCAGAAGATACTGGCGCAATGGAAGCATTAGTCAGGCAAAAAGGTTATGGTAAAAATGAGGATTCTATAAGAAATAGAATAAATAATGCAAGTATCAGTGATCTTGAGCATTCTGTACTTACATCTCAATTGATTCAGCGTAATATGATAAAATCCGGAGATGAAGGGATTGTTAATCGAACATCGCAATATTTGGAAAGCATGCCTAAAAGTTTTGATAAATTTTCCGATACTCTCAAGGCGAAGAATTTAGAACTAGCTTGGGCTACGATTTATACGGATCGGAAAACAGGCACAAAGGACAGAGACAGCTTGAAGTCAGATTCAATTGAAGGTAAGGTAGATGTTTCAATGATATCGGATAAAATAATGAAAGATTCTGAGAGAATTGATGTGTCGGGCGCAGTGCATTCGCTTTTAGAAGATATAGTTATTGGATTAGAAGATTCAGAAAAAATCACTAAGATTACTAAAAAACTAAACAAAAATGCTTATGACGAAGGATTGAAGAATTTTAACATATCTGGATCAAAATTTGAAAAGAAATTAGCCTTTGCGAAGGGTAGAGGAGGTTATAAATCAGCTAGTATTAGTCGCGCTGATTTAGGTACGCGCGTATTAGCAGACAAAGAAGAGCGTAAAGATTTCATGCAAAATTCAGACGATCTTTCATTCAGTAATGTTGATTACTTAGAAGAAATGTATAATAGAGACACTCTTCCCACGAAAAAGCAATTAGAAGATCGGCTTGAAGATCCGAAATCAGCTAAATTAATTGCAGATGCGCATGAAAAGATGCTAGGAACGCGTGCTGGAGATTATGGTAAAACAGCAAGAAAAATGAGAAATACATTAGTAAAAGCGCAAGAGTCAAATACTTTCATGTCAACATCAACTGGTTTTAAATTTAACGCTTATAATTTATCAGATCCAAAGGGGATGCAAGCCGCAAAAGAAGAAATCAGGACGGGCGGATTAAAAGGGAAAAATTTTGGGAAAACTAATCGTAAAATACTTTCAGGACCTGAAAAAAATAATTTGTATGAGCTTTTAACTGCTGCTAATAATTCAGAGTTAAAGGATCTAGCGCAGGAAGATGCAGAATTCGTTCGCGATACTTTCTCGTATATAAAAAATCAAATTACAGTTTTAAAAGGCACGCCCGCGGCCGCAAAACTTCAAGAAAAGCTTGATCAAGCGAAACGAGACATTATCCTAGTTGATTATGTTTAGAAAAAAATATGCCTACTATGGATCTTAATAACTTATTTAATTCCCCGTCCTTTATTAAGGAGCGTTTATATATGGACGAGCATGCCAATGCTTTAATTGAGCTCGAAAAGAAGTTTAATCTAACTAATGAGAAAAGTCGAGCGATATTGCTAATCCAAAAAGATATTTTATTGAAGAATCAGAAAAGTGAAGACTTAATAAGTCTCGTTCAAAACAATTTGAAAATTAATGACGACCTATCAATAAAAATCGCCGTTGAACTTTTAGGAAATTATTTTCTACTTTTTCAGGATTTTCTTGGCAAGGTGGACAACCTGATTCTTCAAAACGGCGGGGATTTGAAAATGTATCAGGATAGAGCGAGGAAGCTCCTATCGCCCCATCGGCAGTTGCAAGAATTTATTAAGCCATATATTTATGATTTCGGCTTGGAAAACTCCGGAGACGCGGCGCGGGACGAACTGATTGACATTATTCTTGATCGCGCGCTTGGAAAAGTGGACGAAAAAGGACTTATTGATCGTTTGCGGGCTTTGTTTGAAAAAATAAAAATTGAAACAAAAGCTGAGGAAGTGGCCGACACAATTGAAAATCTTTTGGTCGCCGGAGATATTTCCAAAAAATGGGCCGAGTACTACGCGAATTTGGCGGAAAATGTTTTGTCCGGCCAGCCGTTTGTTGAGGAAGAAGAAAAGAAAGAGGAAACCAAAGAAGAATCGGTGATTTTGGAAAAATCGGAAGAACAGCCGCGAAAAGAATTGAGTACTGCGGAAATTCAGGAAAAAATAAATAAATTATCTTCGGAAACTGATTTGATTAAAAAAATAAATGACGCCAAAGAATTGCTGGGCGGGCTGAATGTTTATGGAATGAAAAAAACGGAAATTTATGATACAATAAAGCAAGCGGAAATTTTGGCCGAGCATCTGGGAAAATCTCAAAATATACTTGAAAAAAGAGCGGTGGAAGATGAATTGCGCGGTATGATTGATAAGATCGTGTCGGATATCAAAGAAGCGTCCGCCGCACCGGCCAGCGCTGAAGAAATACAAAACGCTTTGCGAGAAATATTATGAGTCTACAAGACATAATTAAAAAATTCCAAACGCTGCCGCCCGATATCCAGCAGGCGCTGTCTTCGGATGAGGCAATGGCCAAGATGGAAGCGCTGGAGGGCAAGTATAATCTAAAGCTGGCGTCTTTTGTCTTGCGCGCCGCCGTGCGCGAATTTCCCTTGGAAGATTTGGGGATTGTTATAAGAAAGGAATTGAATTTGAAGCCGGAACAAGCCGGAATTTTGAAGGACGAATTATTGGATCAGATTTTCGCGCCGGTTTTGAATTTTTATGCGGAGAGCGCGGAGAAAGCCGTTGAATCAGGAATTATGAATAAGGAATCAAGGATGATGCCTCCGAAGCCGCCGATGATGCCTCCAAAACCGCAGCCAATTTCTTCCACGGAAAAAAAAGACGACAAGGAAGAAAAAAGTCAAGGTCTGTCAAGTCAAATCCAACAAAATCTACCCCCTACCCCCTACCCCCTACCCCCTAAATTGCCTCCCCAGCCTCCCAAATCCCGTTCGTATTTTTATTTTGACGCCGAGGATGAAAAAGATGTGGAGAAATTCAAAAAACACGAGGTAGTCGCTTCCGGCAGGGGGAAAGAATTTATTGAGCGGATTGATAAAACGGCCGATGAGGTGATCAATCATTCTTTTGTAAACATTTCCGATGAAAACGGCAAAAGGAAATTGAAGTCTTATTTGACCGCTTATTTCCGCGGTATTCGGGATATTTTGCAAACTAAGGAAGCGTTGGCCAAGCCACTGGCTTCCGGCGGAATGGAATTTGACGCCATGGCAATTGAAAAAGTTATGGCATTAGCCAAGGAGGAATTTCATAAAATACATAGCGTGAGCGCGGAGAGAAAAAATGAATCAGGAATCATGAATCCCGCCGAAGGCGAGGCTCGCCAAGGGCGGCAGGAACCAAGCGGCGTTGAGGAGAAAAAAATGGAAAGCGTGGAGAAAAAAGAAGAAAATAGTATTAAGAATCAAGATGAAAACGATGAGCATCAAAGACAGCAATCATCACCGCAAGCTATAAGCTATAAGCTACAAGCTACAAGCTCCGTCGTCCGCCGCGAGCGGCCGCAAGTGATTGATACGGACAAACCGAAAATAGCGGAAGTGAGGCTCCCGTCAAAATTGACCGGACCGCTTGAGGAAATCGAACAGATAAGTTTGCGCGATTTGAGGAGGTTTGCGCAAAATCATCAAGGATTTGCCGACCGTACGATGGAGCGGATAAAAATTTTGGAAAATGAATCTTTTGAGAAACGGATGATGGGGATCGCCGCTTGGCGCAAGAGTATGCTATATCAGCAGTATCTGAATGTGATTCAAAATTCTTTGGAGCGGAATATCAGCATCCCGGAAATGATCGGGGCTGTCATCGAAGCGGAAAGTCAAAATATGAGCCTTAGAGAATGGCAGACGGTCAATCGGCTCAACCGCGAGCTTCGCGCGTAGCTTTATAGCTTCATTAGCTTCCTTAAGCTTAGTGAATATGAAAACAAATTCCTATAAAGATCTTATTGTTTGGCAGAGATCAATCGAACTTGTTGTTGCGGCTTATGAGCTTACAGACGGGTTTCCAAAAGAAGAAATATATGGTTTAATTTCTCAAATAAGACGATCGGCTGTTTCTATTCCATCAAATATAGCTGAAGGAAGACACCGAGGAACAAAGGCGGATTATTTGCAGTTCTTGAGGGTGGCGCATAGTTCCGGAGCAGAACTTGAAACGCAAATTGAGATATCAAAACGATTGCCAAAAACAAAAAATTTAAGTTACACAAAAACCGACTCTTTACTTGAAGAAGTAATGAAGATGCTAAATGCGATGATTAGAAACTTTAATCCTCGATAAGCTAACCAAGCTAACGCAGCTAAAAGCTAAGGAAGCTACAACTATGCAGCAATTCGTTGTACCGCAATTCATTGATGTGGAAAATAAGATTTTCGGACCGATAACGGCTCGTCAATTTGTTTTGCTTATTATTTGGGGAGGTATGGAATTCGGCGCGTATAAATTATTTGACATCGTGCCTTTTGTTATCGTTACTTTAATTTTAAGCGCTTTTTTCGCTCCCATGGCTTTTATCAAGCCGAACGGCAAGCCTTTTCATTATTATTTATTGTCTGTTTATAAAGCGAAGGCGCGGCCTAATATGAGGGTGTGGCATAATCACGATGTTTTTATCGCGTCGCCCGAGATAAAATCAAACAGAGAAATGCGCGACGCTAAAAGAAAAGAAACGGAACGGCAATTTGCTCAAAAAACAACCAAGCCGTCACGGCTTTCAGAATTGTCGCTGATCGCGGATACGGGAGGAATATATGAAGGAGAACAGACGGAGGAAGAAACTGAAAAGACAATGGAGAGTCTGCAAAAACCGAATAAAACAACCCAGCTTAAATAGCTTCCCTAGCTTCGTCAGCTTCCGATAGCTTTGCGATCGGATCAAACGAAAAGCTAAAGAAGCTATTGAAGCTAAAAGCTAACAATTATGCCCCAAAAAAATTCAATGTCCGGAAAAAAACCAACCATCTCCACCCAGTCTTTTTTGGATATTTATGAGATTAAAGACAATACCGTGGTGATGAAAGACGGGACTTTGCGATCCGTGCTTTTGGTTTCCAGCATAAATTTCTCGCTCAAATCCGAAGAAGAGCAAAATGCCATCATTCAGGCGTATGTGCAATTTTTGAATTCTTTGAGCCATCCGATGCAGATTGTCATACAATCGCGCAAATTGGACATTGACCGCTATTTGGATCATTTGAAAGATTTGGAAAAACAGCAAGTCAATGAATTGCTTAAAACGCAAATGGCTGATTACCGCAATTATATCAATGAGCTTTTGGAAATGGCCGAGATTATGACCAAGCGGTTTTACATTACCGTGCCTTATGACGCCAAAGCGGACAATAAAAAACAAAAAGGATTCGGATCCGCTCTTACCACGGTTTTCCGTCCGGCCGCGGCCGTGGCGCTTTCGCGCCGGAAATTTGAAGAAGACAGGATTGAATTGCTGAAAAGAGTCGATTTGATCGCGGAAGGATTGCAGGCAATGGGAATAAAAGCCGTTCCGCTGGACACGCAAGGCTTGATTGAATTGTATTATAATTCATACAATATAGAAATCGCCAAGCAGGAAAAAATGACGGAAGTGGCGAAATTGAATATTGAAGAGTAATCACAAATATACAAATCAAACACAAATATACGAATTTGTATATTAAAATAATATTCGTATATTCGCGAGTACTACAACTATGTTAAATTTATTGGGACGAAAAAAAATCAATGCCGCTCCGCCGCAAGGAGAACAGAAAGAAAAGGCCGGAGCGCTGATCACCAAAGAGCCGATCACCAAAGAAGAGCGGGAAATATTGGAAGCGGAGAAAATTTACCGGTCCGGCACGGTTTCAGTGCGCGATTTGATAGCGCCTTCTTCAATGCGGGTGCAGTCGCAATTTTTGGAACTCGGCCCATTGTTCGTCAGGACGATTTTTGCCACGATTTATCCGCGCTATATTTCCGTGGGCTGGTTTATGCCGATTGTTAATTTCAACGCCCTTTTGGATGTGGCGATGTATTTTTATCCGATTCCCGAGGAAATCGTTTTAAAGCAATTAAGGAATAAAGTGGGTATGCTGGAGGCGCAATTGATCGGCGACGCGGAAAAGGGCGCTCCCCGCGATCCGATGAGAGAGACGGCTCTCCGCGATATTGAAAAATTGCGCGACGACCTCACCCAAGGCAGCGAGAAATTTTTTCAATTCGGGCTGTATGTGACAATGTACTCGAAATCCCAAGACGATCTGGATCTTTTGACTGACAAAATTGAATCGCTTTTCGGAACAAAACTGGTATTTACCAGACGATCCTCCTATCAGGCCGAACAAGGCTTCAATTCCACCCTGCCGCTTTGCAATGACGAATTGCAATCATCATTCAATATGAATTCGTCGCCTTGCGCTTCCAGCTTTCCTTTTATTTCATCGGAATTATCATCGGATGCCGGTATTCTTTACGGGATCAATCGCCACAATAACAGCTTGATACTTTTCGACAGATTCAGCCTCCAAAACGCCAATTATTGCATTTTTGCGACCTCCGGAGCCGGAAAATCCTACACCATCAAATTGGAAATTTTAAGAAGCTTGATGTTTGGCGTTGATGTGATAGTGATTGATCCGGAAAAAGAATACAAATTTCTGTGCGACGCGGTGGGCGGAAGCTTTATCAATATTTCTTTGAATTCCGAAAGCAAGATCAATCCTTTTGATTTGCCCAGGCCCATGGGCGGAGAAAAAACCGCCGACATCATCCGATCGGCCGTTATTACGCTGAAAGGATTGGTGCGCCTGATGCTCGGCCAACTCACCCATCAGGAAGATTCAATCATTGATCGGGCGCTTTTGGAAACTTACGCCAAAAAAGACATCACCGGAGAAACGGATCTGACCAAGCTGGACTCTTCCTCTATTCCTTTGGTGCAGGATTTTCAAGAAATTTTATCCGGAATGGAAGGCGGGGATGACTTGGTTTTGCGCCTTAAAAAATTTACCGAAGGCACATTTTCCGGTCTTTTCAACAGTCCCACCAATATTGATGTGAATAATCAATTGATGATTTTTTCCGTGCGGGACTTGGAAGACGAATTGCGGCCCATCGCCGTTTATTCCATTGTCACTTATATTTGGAACATAGTGCGGTCGAAGTTGAAAAAACGGATATTGGTCATTGACGAGGCGTGGTGGCTGATGCAGCACGAAGATTCGGCCAAATTCGTTTTCGCTTTGGTCAAGCGCTGCCGCAAATATTATTTGGGCGTGACGACCATCACGCAGGATGTGAACGATTTTTTGCGCTCGCCCTACGGCCAGGCCATTGTCACCAATTCCGCCTTGCAGCTCCTCCTTCGCCAATCGCCGGCCGGCATTGATGTGGTCGCCAAGACATTTTTGCTTACCGAAGGAGAGCGATTTCTTTTGCTGGAGTCGGGCGTGGGCGAAGGAATATTTTTTGCCGGCAACAAGCATGTGGCCATTAAAGTAGTCGCCTCCTACGGCGAAGATCAATTGATGACTTCAGACCCTCGGCAGCTTTTGGAAATTGAAGCGGCTAAAAAAGAATTTGAGCAAAGCGGCGGCGGGCAAGGACCGACCGATGATAAAGAAATTCATGAAACGGAAAAGAAAGTGGCTACCTTATGATAAATCTCAATTCCCAAGCTCAAATGTCAAATCAAATCAAAAATCTCAAGTTTTTGTTATTAAGTCATTGAATTGGCATTGAGATTTTGACATTGGGATTTTAAAGTTCTTATGTTATAATAATCAATATGAAAATTAAGAAAATGCAATTAATCGTTCTTTTGCTGGCCGTTTTAGCGTTGGCTGGTTTGGGGTGTAAAAAAACTGATAATTCTATCCAAAATGCCAATAATAACGCGGTTAATAATAAAAATATAACAGTCAATGTTCCTAATACGAATACATCCAATTCCAATATTCCGGCCGGCAGTCAAACGAACACAAACGGAGCCAATTCCCAACAGGCAAACGCGATTAGCCGAGGAAAAAGCGATGTGGAAAAAATAGCGCGGTTTTTTACCGAATTTTTCGGGAGCTTTTCCACTGATTCAAATTACAGCAATGTTACGGGCTTAAAAGTTTATATGACGCAAAATATGCAAAAATGGGCCGATGGTTTTGTGGCTGACGCGAAGAAAAATAAAAATAGCGCGGCCGGATATTTCGGCATCACCACCAAAGCCGTATCGGTAAAGACGGATTCATTTTCGGAAGAGCAAGGCAAGGCCGAGGTGACAGTATCCTGTCAGCGCCGCGAAGCCACCGGCACTTCAACCAACGCCCGCATTTATTATCAGGATATGACTGTCAGTTTCTTAAAAGAAAAAGGCGTGTGGAAAGTGAATGAAGCGCGATGGAAATGAAAAAGCCGTAGAGCCGTAATAGCTGTAAAGCCATAGAGTTGCGGATTGAAATTCAAGTATTTTCTTTACGGCTTTTACAGCTTTATAACTTTACGGCTATCAATTATGTCTGAAGAATCAATTGAATTATCCGGGCAAGAAGCAATGTTCAAAAATCAATTTGATCAAGAAACAAATACTCATTCGCAAGTAAAACAGAAAAATCAGGAAAGCGCGAAAGATACGGCCGAAGCGGCCGTTCAAGTGGTTAAAGCGGCTCAAAATTCTTGGCGGATTTTCAATTTGGTATGCGCCTTATCTCTTTACGCCTTGATTGTAACCGTCATCACGATGCATCTTCAATTGATTTTAGGAAATTATTTTAAAATAAGACGGATTCCATCCCTTCATTGGATTGAGATCGCGATTCTTATTATTTTAGATTTTATTATCTTTATGTTTATTTTAATTGCCGCCGGAGTATTTGCGGCTTTGGTGGCCCAACTTAAATGGCTTGGAATATTAGCGCCGATATTAGAAATGGTAAAATAAATATTCAGCAGTCATGGAAATAATTCAAATATGTTTTTTTGCTCAAAAAAAATACTAATAATTATTGCGGCCATTGTTTTATTTAATTTTTTAATTCCATTTTCGGTTTTTGCCGCTGAAGAAGAATGCCCGCCAAAAGATGGTACTATTGTATTGCAGGTGAATATCCCGGGAGTTACCAAGGGGCTGTGCCCACCGGAAAATGCAAAATTTTACAGTATTATTGATGCCAATGGAGACGGAAAAGGTGACATGACTGATTTTCTCGCACTTATTTATAAATTTCTCGTCGGCATTGCCGGTATCGCGGCCGTGATAATGATGATGGTGGGAGGCTACTACTGGCTTTTTGCTGGCGGCAACGCGTCTAAGGTGGGAGAAGCCAAATCAATGATTTCCGGCGCTGTTTTAGGCCTCTTTTTAGCTCTGGGGTCATATATGATTTTGAATATAATTAATCCGGATTTGGTGAATTGGAAATTTAATCCCGAGATAAACGAGCCGCAGATCGCTGGTTTTCAGCCAGTATCAAGATTATGTGATAATAAGGAAACAATGTTAGCTGCTGGATACGCTATCTCCAAGAAGGCTATAGTAAAAGTAACAGAATTAAGATGCGGTTCAACATATTATCCTGACATAGTTCGATATGAGATGAATGATTGTGAAAAAAATAAAGACTCGGCCGCGTGTGAAGGATTGAATAAGCAAAATTTATATCAGAATGGATGTATGATTGTAACTTGCCCACCTGATGGAGAGTCTTTATGCTATATAGATGCTGATAAGAAGGGCGAGTTGGTTTCTGGAAGGTGCATAGGATCAATCGATGCTACTGTAAAAGGTCAGGGGAGCAAGATAAACTTCGATGTTGATGATACACTTGGAAAGGTTTGCGGGCAAGCCGATTATGAGATGTTGGACGAAGTCGCTTCAATATGTAAAAATTCAAGTGATTTATTTATGGATGATTATCAGGCAAGTACATGTAGCATAGTAAATGAAAAAGGAAAAAATATATATTATGATCCGAAGATGGATTATCCATTTCTTAAGGGTGTACTAGGTGCCATTCATGGATATTATAAAGAAAAGGAATTTTTTATGGGCTGTTTCAGTCAACATAATGAGTTTAAATAGATTGTAATGGGGTAATAATAAACTATGCGGATTTTTTGGGAAAAAGCTAAACCATACCTGATCGTTTTCGGATTTATTGCTGAATTTGGTATTGATGCATAATTGAGCACAGCTAAATTTGGTATTGACACCTAATTTAGCCGTGTTATAATTTGATCGTATGCCGAATAAAGAATATATAAATCGGGAAATATTTGATAAAATTGCGGCTCATCTTGATAAACCGGAAATTACGCTTTTGACCGGTTCGCGGCAAGTCGGTAAAACGGTTTTATTGGAGCAATTAAAATCTTATTTGATAAGCGAAAAAAAAATTCTTAGCGAAAATGTTTTGTGGTATAATCTTGATCTGATTCAAGATTGGGAGATTTTCCAAAGCCAAAGCGCTTTCATTGAATTTTTGCGCGGCCGGTCCAAACAAAAGAAAATTTATGTTTTTATTGATGAGGCGCAAAAAGTTCCGGAAGCGGCCAGATTTTTTAAAGGCGTTTATGATTCAAAATTGAACGCCAAATTAGTTCTCACCGGCTCTTCTTCTTTGGAAATAAAAGCCAAATTGAAAGAAACTTTGGCCGGCCGAAAAAGAATTTTCCACATTCCGTCTTTCTCGTTTTATGAATTTTTATCGGCTAAAGATAAATTTCTGGCTGAATATTTGAAAAACGAAGATTCTATCGGCGAGATTGATCAGAAAAAACTTAATTTATATTACGAAGAGTATCTTATTTTTGGCGGCTACCCGCGAGTCGTATTATCAGAAAGCCAAGAAGAAAAAATCGCTATTTTGCGGGAAATTTTCAGCAGTTATGTTGAAAAAGATGTGGTAGGATTCCTGGAAGTAAAAAATAAAACGGCTTTTAACAGAATGATAAAACTTTTAGCCGCTCAAATCGGACAATTAGTGAATATAGGCGAACTGGCCCTGCATTTGGGCATTGATCGCCATACGGTGGAGCGATACATCTTGGCTTTGGAAGAAACCTTTGTGATTAAAAAAATAACACCATATTTTGTAAATCCCCGGCAGGAGATTATCAAAGCCGCGAAAGTTTATTTTTTAGATTCCGGAATGGGAAATTTATCATTAGAAAATTTTCAATCGTTTCCGGGCCGATCGGATAAGGGATCGCTTTTGGAAAACGGCGTTTGTTCCGATCTTTTGAACTTATGCGAGAATAGATCCGCCAGATTGCATTTTTGGAGAACCAAGCAAAAAACCGAGGTGGATTTTGTGATAGAAAAAGGGCGAGAGCTTTTACCAATTGAGGTTAAATCCTTGCTTGGCAAAGCGATCGTATTGCCGCCCCTTAAACTTTTTATTGAAAAATTTTCTCCGCAAAAAGCCGTGGTGGTAAACTTGTCTTTTGGCGATAAGCGCGTAAAATACGCCAACACAGAAGTTGATTTTATTTATCCTTATCAAATAAATCAAAGCATTTAACAATTTTATGCGGATTTTTTGGGAAAAAGCTAAACCATATTTGATCGTTTTCGGATTTATTGCCGTGGTTTTGGGGCTGGGATTTTTGATTTATTGGTTTTTCTTCGCGCCAGTGGGCGGACCGGTCAATGGAAATATTAATGGCGGCGGAGGAGTATTTCCAAGAGCCAATGATAATAGCGATATTCCGGTAATTAACGGCGGAGACCAATTTCCCAATTCCAACGAAATCGGCCGCGCCAATGAAAATATCAACGCCGATGCCAATTTAAACGCCGTCATCACCCAGCAAGTGCCTATCGCGACAAGCACTGCTCCGGTCTTGGGCGGCGGAGCAGCCTCTGACGGCGGATTTGTTTATTATGATAAAAATACGGACAAATTTTATAAAACAGAAGATTCGGGTCTGCGCAAAGCATTATCCGATCAAGAATTTCCTGATGCGGAAAATGTAATAATCTCTCCGGGTGCCGATAAAGCCATAGTGCAATTTCCGGACGGATCCAATATTGCTTATGATTTTAATAAGCAGCAGCAATATACCTTGCCAAAGGAAGGCAAAGATTTTTCATTCAATTCCTCCGGCGATCAAATCGCGTATAAATTTATGGCGCCTGATCCGGAAAGCCGGTATTTGGTGTCTTCCGGATTTGATGGGTCCGATTTCAAATTGATTGAGCCCTTGGGCTACGAGGACAGGAATGTGCAGGTCAATTGGTCGCCCACCGGACAAGTGGCAGCACTCTTTAGAAAAGGAATTGACGCGGACAGGCAGGAAGTGTATTTTATCGGCACTCAAGGCGAAAATTTTCGTTCTATGATAGCGCCGGGGAGGGATTTCAAAGGCGAATGGACGCCTCAAGGAGACAGGCTTCTTTTCAGCGTATATACGCCGGAAGCGGATTACAAGCCCACTCTTTGGATCGTGGAGGCGCAAGGCGATCGGATAGGCTTTAATCGCAAGGACTTGGGTGTGCAGACCTGGGTGGATAAATGCACTTTTGACGACGGAGGCACTACCGCCTATTGCGCCGTGCCTCGGGAATTGCCCAAAGGCTCCGGATTGGTCAGGGAATTGGCTGATAAGGTGCCGGACGATTTGTATAAAATTGATTTGCGCACTGGATTTAAGACGCAAGTCCAAGGCGTGGTGGGCCGCTTCACGGCCGATAAAGTATTCTTGTCAGATGATGAAAAGACACTCTATTATACGGACAAAAAGACGGGATTTGCGTATAAAGTTAAACTGTAGTATGCAAAATAAATCATTTTATTTAATATTTGGTCTTGTCATAGCGGTAAGCCTTATCGTGATCGTCCTTTTCGCTCAAAGTATTATTGGACCGTCTGATGGGGTAAATAATGCCATAAAAACCGATTCTTCTAAAAATAAAGACATATTTGTCACCCCGGCGCCGAATGTTGAAAAGACCGATCGCATCCCGCCTTTGGAGCGCAAAGATCCGATCGTCGGCAATCTTGAAGGAGAGATCACGATTATTGAGTTTGCCGATTTTGAATGCCAATATTGCGCGGACAGCCAAAAGACCTTGGAAGAAATTTTAAAAAATTATCCGGACAAAATCCGTCTGGTTTGGAAAAATTATCCTTTGGCTTTTCATTCATACAGCAAAAAAGCGGCCGAGGCGGTACTTTGCTCCAACGAGCAAAAGAAATTTACTCAAATGCAAAGTCAGCTTTTTGACCATCAAAATATTTCCTTGCTTCCCAAAGACATCAAAGAATACGCCAAGGACATCGGCCTAGATATGGACAAATTCAATACTTGTCTTGACGGCGGATTGAACGAGGAAGCGGTAAACCGGGACATTGCGGCAGCTCGGCAATTCGGTGTTGACAGCGTGCCGTCTTTTTTTATTTTCAAAACAGATTCGGATCAAGGGTATTTTATTCCCTGGGCCGCGACCTTGAATGAATTTAGAGCAACGATTGACGCGTTGCTGAAATAAGTATGGTTAGAAAAAAATTCGTCATCATTGACGGCAACGCCATTTTGCACCGAGCTTTTCACGCCCTTCCGCCTTTGAAAAATCGGGAGGGCAAATTAGTTAACGCGGCTTATGGCTTTGCGTCCATTTTTTTAAAAACGCTCAAAGATTTGAAGCCGGATTATATTGCCGTGGCTTTTGATTTGCCGGGCAAGACTTTCCGGCATATTGAATTTCCGGAATACAAAGCCCAGCGCGCAAAACCGCCGCAGGATTTATATGATCAAATTCCGCTTATCAAAGAGATGCTGGACGCTTTCAATGTGGCGATTTTTGAAAAAGAGGGTTATGAGGCGGATGACATTATTGGCACGCTTACGCGCGCCACGCAGAATTACGCGGATAGATACGCAGAATTACGCGGAACCGGTGTTGAGAGTATCATTGTAACCGGAGATTTGGACGCTCTTCAGTTAGTTAATGAGAATACCAAGGTCTGCGCTTTAAAGCAGGGAATTTCGGAAATTGTTATGTACGATGAGAAGGCTGTCGTTGATCGTTACGGGCTTACGGCTTTGCAGATGATTGATTATAAGGCTTTGCGCGGCGATCCGTCCGATAATATTCCGGGCGTGCCGGGAATCGGCGAGAAAACCGCCACTGAACTTCTCAAATCTTACGAAACGATTGAAAAATTATACAAGGCGGTCAAAGAGGCAAAAACCAAAGAACCGGCGGACATTTCCAAGCGGGTATTTGAAAAATTGCGCAAATCGGAAGAAATCGCTATTTTGAGCAAGCGGCTGGTGACAATTGTCCGCGATGTCCCGATTGATTTTAAATTAAGCGATACGGAGCTTAAATCCGTGAACAAGGCTAAAGCCGCTGAGCTTTTTCAAAGATTGGGATTTAAAAGCTTGCTCGCCCGCCTGAAAGAATCGGATAATACGGCTTTGCCTGCCGCGCAAACGCAAGATCAGTTATTTGCTCAAACCGTTGCTAACTCCGACAGCAAAGAGCAGAATTATATTTTGGTTGACACGGAACAAAAATTCAATGAATTTTTGTTAAAGCTTCAAAAGCAAGATTTTTTTGTTTTTGACTGCGAGAGCACTTCTTTAAATCCGCTGGAAGCGGATCTTTTGGGGATAAGTTTTTGCTGGAAAAAAGGCGAGGCGTATTTCGCAAGCAATCAGGTTCTTCAAATTTTTTTAGCGCTTCTAAAAGACATATTTGCCAATCCAAAAATCCGTAAAATCGGGCAAAATTTGAAATACGACATTCGCGTTTTAAAACATTCAGGCATTGATGTCAGAGGCGTATTTTTTGACACAATGGTCGCCTCGTACATCTTAAATCCCGGAGAACGCCAGCACAATTTGGATAAAATCGTTTTTGAAGAATTCGGTTATGAGATGATGCCGATTGAAGCGCTTATAGGCGAAAAGCGCAATGAGCAGATTCTAATGCAAAATGTTCCGGCGGAAAAACTTTCCTGGTATTCTTGCGAAGACGCGGATTTTACATTCCGGCTGTACGAAAAATTTTCACATAAACTGCAGAGCAGGAAAATGCAAAAGCTCTTTGAGGAAATCGATCTGTCGCTCGTTTCCATATTGGCGCGGATGGAGGATTTCGGGATGAAAATAGATGCCGAGTATTTATCTGAAATGTCAAAAGAAGCGCATATTCAAATGGATAGGCTTGAGAAGGAAATTATCAATCTCGCCGGAATTGAATTTAATGTCAATTCCACCAAGCAATTGAAAGAAATCTTGTTTGAACGATTAAAAATTTCCGCCAAAGGCGTCGCGCGCGGCAAAACCGGCTTATCCACCGCGGCCGATGTGCTGGAAAAATTGAAGGACGCCCACCCGATAATCCCAAAAATTTCCGAATACCGCGAATTGGCCAAACTAACTTCAACTTATTTGGATGCTTTGCCCGAATTGATCAATAAAACCACCGGGCGCATCCATACGAGCTTTAATCAAACCGTGACGGCCACGGGGCGGCTGTCTTCGTCCAATCCCAATTTGCAAAATATTCCGATTCGCGGAAATTACGGAAAAAAAATCCGGCGGGCTTTTATTGCGGAAAAAGGAAATATGCTGATATCGGCCGATTATTCTCAAATTGAATTACGGATCGCGGCGGCCCTTTCTAATGACAAGACAATGCTTGAGGCTTTTAAAAATGGCGAAGATATTCATACGCGCACGGCCGCGGAAATTTGGGAAGTGGCTCCGGATAAAGTGACCAGCGATATGCGCCGAAATGCCAAAGCCATAAATTTCGGGATTATGTACGGGATGGGGGCGAATGGCTTGGCCGCGGGCGCCGGAATCTCCCGGGAAGAGGCGCAGATCTTTATTGAAAAATATTTTTCAGTTCACAAGGGCGTGTACAAATATTTGGGATCAATAAAACAAATGGCTTATGAAAAAGGATTCGTAGAGACTTTATTCGGCCGCCGGCGATATTTTCCGGAATTGCAGACCGAGCATCAGGGGATGAAAGCCGCGGCCGAGCGCGAAGCCGTCAATCATCCGATCCAAGGCACGGCCGCGGATTTGATGAAATTGGCAATGATCAGGCTTTATGAAATTCCGCAAATACTTCAAGGCCGCTGGAAAATGATTCTTCAAGTGCACGACGAGCTGATTTTTGAGGCGCCGGAAAAGGAAGCCGAAGAAGCGGCGAAAATAATTAAAAAAACAATGGAGCAAGTTTACGATTTGGGCGTACCGATCATAGTGGAGACCAGTATTGGAAAAAGTTGGGAAAAATAAAAAGCCCCAGTAAGAATGTAAAGGGGCCGATAGATAGAGAAATTTTGCTTATGTAGGTGTGGTTGAAAATTCGTGGGGAGGGCGGCTAAGTAAGGTGCGATAGGGAGATCGATTAATCCACTCAATAAGTTGGTCGTCGTCTTTGGGGCAAAGACCATCTTCTAATAATAAATCCGATAATATTTTTTTTAATTCCGGATCCAACTCATCTTTTTTTAACTCGCAACACATTTGACACCTCCTTTACCCGCTTAAATTTCTTTGAAATTTTGGCGGGTTGTTAAAGATTATTGTTTCAGGTATAGTAAAAAAGGACTAAATTATTGCGATTATAATACATTTTAAA
>Ga0209541_10005445_pt1 | contig 22192 bp, 23 predicted proteins | sample RifCSPlowO2_01_FD_184027 | JGI IMG/M metagenome (GOLD analysis project Ga0209541, IMG submission 184027) | Groundwater microbial communities from Rifle, Colorado - Rifle CSP2_plank lowO2_0.1 (SPAdes) (version 2) | ecosystem: Environmental > Aquatic > Deep subsurface > Groundwater | place...
TTACCAACATGGTTAAATCTTACACGTTTGAAGAAAAAAATGATTTCTCTAAAAAGGGAATAAGTATAGTTTGTGCTTATTTGTCGCTTCTTAAAAAGACAATATCAGTAAAAAGTGTGGAAGATGATCAAAATTACCAAAAGAATGATATTGATTTAGTTTGGGTTTATAAGAAGAATGAAACCGAAATAATGATCTCTATTGAAGTTAAAACAGATAAATATACTACTGGAAATTTTTGGTTAGAAACTTTGAGCAATGAAGAATTAGGTACTCCTGGCTGTTTTGTGAAATGTAAAGCTAAATATCTCTTTTATTATTTCACTAAATGGGATAGTATGTATGTTATACCTCTAGGGGTTGCTAAAGAATGGTTTAATTCTAATTTTACCAGATTTAAAGAAAGCAAAACTACAACAAAAGATAAAATTGGTAATTATAAACACACCACTGTTGGTCGTTTAGTACCGATAACTATTATGATGAAAGAAGTTTGGGGAATTAAGCTAATAAAAAATATTTCTAAGTTGATCAATAATTCCTAACCACAATTTCGTTTATTTCTCCTCTACCATTAGCTTGAGAATTAATTAATCGTCTTGCTTTAACAATAGAAATATCATAATTAGGGTATAGTTCTTTAACAAATTCCATATCACTATTGCTTAGCATTACAGAACATCCTCTTTGGTCTAATTTTTTAAAAACATCAGCTAATAGTTTTTGTTCTTCTTCCAAAAACTTATCTTTGGTGTAAGTAGTGAAGCTTTTTCCTCGCTTTAATGGGTAATAAGGCGGATCAAAATAGATGAAGTCATCTTTTTTGGCTGAATTGAGAATTTTTTCAAAAGACATAACTTTAATGGTTACATTTTTTAGTAATTTTGCTATTCTTTGGAGTTTCTCTTCTTGTATAACATCAGGATTTTTGTATGAACCAATAGGAACATTAAACTGTCCGCTAGAATTTACTCGGTATAGTCCATTAAAACAAGTTCTATTTAAGTAAATAAAACGAGCGGCTCTTTCTAATTCGGGTAAGTCTTTTGGTGCTACTTTTCTGATTTCATAAAAATAACCTCGAGCGTCTGCTGAATGGTATTCTTTATGTTGTTTTAACTCAATAATTAATCTATCAACATCGGTTTTAATTACATTAAATGCATTGATCAATTCTTCATTAATATCAGAAAGAAAAACTTCTTTAGGCTTGAACTTTTGGAGGATATAAAAAGCGACTGCTCCACCTCCGACAAAAGGCTCAAAATATCTATTAAATTTTTTTGGAAAAAGTGGTTCAAATTGTCCTAATAGCTGATGTTTACCACCTGCCCATTTTACAAATCTTGGAACTTCGAAATCATTCATACTACTACCTCTTTTTGTTCTAAGTAAAAATTATTCTCAAGATATGATTCAAAACTATCTTTAAGCGTATCCATACAATAAACGATTAAATCTTTATATTCTCTAAAAGATTCTTTATCAACAGGCATTCTTTTACCATGTGCAATATCATTTCTTAACTCCACCAATAAATTAATTTTAGGAGCTTTTGTTTTAAAAATATCCATTTGGTGCGTTTTAAACCCTAGAGTTAACATTATGTCTTCAAAGATTTCCCAAGTTAAGTTTGAATATGTTAAAAATGAATTAGTAGAAAAATTTGCTATTTCAGATCCATTTCTCACGAAATTATTTAGTTCTAGAAACGAAGAGTTTTTCTTAGAAGCATTTACATTATTAAATCTTCTTTTCAAGATTATCGAACTTATTGAACATGAAAGATCTGAGAATTTGTAATTTTGATAATTAAGAAAAACAGTTAGCGCATTACACATATTTTTAGTAAATCCCTCGAAATGAGCATAAAAAATAGGTATAGAAATTCTAAATATTGTAGAATCATTTAACTGTGAAAAATTCAGGAAAGCTGTTATCTCAGCGATTTCTTGTTTTCTCCAAGCCAGATCCGAATGAACATAATCAATTAGTTCTTCTTTGGTCTTAATTTTCATTTTTGAAATAATTCTCACTAAATGGCATAATTTTCGGGATCCTATCATAAAAATTCGCTCCTGCTCCGATATTATCAACAAAAGTAGCTTGTGACCAGAGGGTAATTATCTTTTGTTTGAGTGTATCTATATCCGAAATTTCGTTCCAGCTATCTATATTCTTTGCTAAACCTATAGTTATGGCTTCATATGAGGATATCATAAATTTGCCTTTGAAAGAGGCAGATGCGGAGTAATACTTCTTAAATGTAGAGTCTTGCAGTGCTGAATTTAAGAGTTTAAATACTTTCAAAAATGAACTTTTTTCTATTTCCTGATTAAATGTTGCATTAAGACACATTTCTTGAGTCTTTTCGTTTAAAAATTCTGCAATGTCATTAGAGCTTTTTATTTCCTCCAAACCGCTATTCTTAAAAATTAAGAATCTTAAAACCAATTCCATATTATATTGTTCTTCAATTTGCTTATCACTTAGGGAAACCGTATCTAAAAAGTTTTGGTCTTTAGACAATTCTAAAAGCCAAATATAAAATGGTTTATTTATCATTAGAATTAAACAATTTCTTAATTCTTGATCTGTTAATCTAGAGCCTAGAGAATTCAATCTTTGAAATAATTCATATCTTAATTTATCATCACTTTTTCTTTGAACAATTTGCACATTCATTTTACTTCTTTTGATATCTAAAGCTAAAGAAGGATCAATCGTTTCAATTGTCACTCCATTTAATAAAGGCAAAATTTTGGTTTTTTGAAGAACTAATTTAGGTATCATAACTCCATTTTCATCTTTTAGTATTCCAAAAAACTGAAATATAGTAGATAATCTTTGGAGACCATCTACTATGTCCCATTTACCATTTTCTTCTTGAGAGACAAAAATAGATGGGATTGGAATACCCAATAAAATGGATTCAATTAATTTTGATCTTTGAAGATCTGTCCATCTAAACACTCTTTGGAAATCTGGATGAATATTTAATTCTCCATCTTTATACATACTCATAATTTCTCCAAGAGATACTGAGTAAGAATCTGTGTAAATTTCTTTTGATTTTTCATCAACTTCTTGTTTTAAATTCATTTCAAACCACCACATTATTCCAAGTTAATGCTGTTATATAAAGATTGTTATGTTTTAATTATAATCGTCTTAAGTCCCCCCCCCGTCAGTTAAATCTGAAAAATTTGGACGAAGCAAAGCGAAGTCGTTTAGCATATGTTAGACACAGTCACGAAGTGATTTAGGAGCGTTGTTTCTCGTCGCTAAACGAAGGTGTCAATGGTAAGAATTTTCGATAGGAACGTATCTGTAAAGACGACAAAAAATTTCACTTAACGTCGGAATTCCTGTTATATTCCCTCGAATACTTGCAGAGGTCGACCGAAGGGAGAAGTCCCGCCTTACGGCGCCAGTTAGTTTTTTAATTTTTATCGAAAAAGGCGCCGTGCGGGATTGAATATAACTGTTTCTAGGCGAAGTCTCTCTGGCCAGTAATTACGCCTTAAAGCCGCTAAACACCGAAATTCTGAGCCTAGAAACAGTTTAAGCCTGCTTCATCTCTGAAGAAAAGCTTAAAAAGAAAAACTCACCGCTCAGCTGAGCGGAGTTCTTCTTTTAATCTCAGATTATTGAGCTGGATAAAGTAATCCGCCCAATATCTGGCTCCATAAAGCATCTTGATTTTAGCTTTCACCGGAGCTTGGCAGTAAACTATTTTCTGTGCTTCCCGAAAAAAATTCTCTAAAATCTCTCGATTCTGGGAAGTTATCTGTTCAATTTTTTGGTTCATTTTAATCACCTTTTTGTTTTTTCTAAAACCACCGGCGAAAGCGGGATTAGATGATTTTTAGTCTCAACAAAAATAATCATATTGCCCCTGAGTCCTGAAAAAGAAAACAAAAAGTGCGGGATATACCAAAAATAAGCAATAGTTTCCTAGAATTATACTTTAGAGAGATTTAGGTTCTAAAATTGCCTTTCTGGAAGCATTTTGTCCAGTGCCAGAAGCCGTAAAACTCTAAAATTTTCAGGTTTTAGCCCATTTTACTTTTCTAAAACACCCACTAGACAACTTCGGACAAGCTTTATATAGCTCTTAACTCTTTATAATTCAAGAATAAAAAAGTGATTCCCATGTTTGAAATATTGATCCAGGAAATGAAGTTAAGAAACTTCTCTCCCAGAACTATGGAAGTTTATCTAGCTTATAACCGCCGGTTCTTAGAATATGTCAGGAAGGGTCCCAGAGATGTTTCTGCCCATGACCTTCGCGCTTATTTATTGCACTTGATTGAAAAAAGATATTCCACTTCCGCAGTTAATCTGGCCCATAATGCCTTGAACTTTTATTACGGAAAAGTCCTACGCAAGGCAGTAAAAACAATTCCTTTTCAGAAAAGAGAACAGACCCTTAAAGAGGTTCTCTCTAAAGAAGAGATCAGGCAGCTTTTAGAAGTTACTGTTAATCCTAAGCATCGCTTGATGATTGAGCTGCTTTATGCATCTGGAGTACGGGTAAGTGAACTGGTTAAGATTAAGACCGAGCAGATTGATGAAGAAAGAAAAATGCTTCTGGTTAAGTTGGGTAAGGGCAATAAAGATCGTTATACCTTACTTTCTGATAAAGTAATTCTACAGATTAAAGCTTATCTCCGATCAAGAAAAAATAAAAGCAGTTACTTGTTTGATTCTTCAGCTGGACATATTACTCTGCGCACAGTCCAGCAGGTTTTAAACCAGGCCGCGAAAAAAGCGGGTATTGCCAGAAAAGTTCATCCCCATTTGCTTAGGCACAGTTTCGCTACCCATTTGTTAGAATCCGGGGTTAGGGAAAGTCAGATTCAGCAGTTATTAGGGCATAAAGATATTAGGACTACCCAGACTTATGCCCGGGTGACTAATAAGCATCTCCTGGGGATCAAAAGCCCTCATCAAAGTTTATAATCACAGAAAAGCTTTAATATAGGGTATTATTACCATATAATTAGGGTGATATTACCATGAAGAATAAAAACGCAGTTATCTTAAGATTTCTTTTAGAGCACCGGAACGAAGAGTTGAACATTCTTAAAATCTCAAAATATCTCCAGATGGATTATAAGAATGTGTATTTAATCATCAAGAGATTGGAAAAGCTATCTTTGGTCAGGATCGAAAATTTTGGGCAGTCCAGCCGGGTCCTGCTCCATGCTTCTGCACATCCGCTTATATTTGAGGCGGAGTTCGAACGCAGGAAAGAACTTCTGAAAAATAAGAATTTAGCAGTAATGCTTAGCAGTATCAAGAGAACAATAAAATCCCGGCTATATATTTTATTATTGTTCGGCTCATATGCAAAGAGAACCCAGACCAAGAGTTCTGATCTTGATTTAATCTTGATCTGTCCTAATGGGCTTGAAGCTATTTTTGAGAAAGAAATTAGTAGAGCCGCCCGTTCTCTTCCTCTGCCTCTCCATCCTCTAGTGTTTTCAGAAAGCGAGTTTATCGAGATGATTAAATCTCCCGAGCCAAATGTGTGTCACGAAGCTTTAAAACAGAATATTATCCTTTATGGGATAGAGCAATATTATGGGATGATCTGAATGATTGATACTAATAAGAGAAAAGAGGCCAAGCAGAACTTTGACCAATATCTGCAGGAAGGTCTGCTCAAAAAAGAGAAAAACGAAATCGCTAAGCAGACTTACCTAAAAAATGCCGAGTTGTCGCTAGCGTTTGCTGAGGAAAGTCTAAACAGTTCTCTTAAACCTTATTTATGGGTGGTGGTGATTTCCTATTATTCTATGTTTTATCTAGCTAATGCGGTATTATTGCAGCTTGGTTATAAGACCGGTTCAAAAATAGTTCATAAAGTGACCAGTGATGCTTTAATCGTTTTAGTTCTGGACAAAATCAAGAAAAGCTTGTTGGAAGAATACGAAAGCACAAAAGAAGATGCCCTGGAGATTGCGTCAATCCGGTCAGAAGAACTGATTTCTTTTTATGTTTTCGAAATGGAGAAACGCTCCCAATTTCAGTATAATATGATTGAAAGCATTCAGGAGCAGAAAGCTAAGACTTCTCTTAAAAGAGCAAAAGAATTTATCTTGGAGATGAAAAAACTTTTGCCGGAATTTAAAGAAATAACTTAATTTTCACCCAGATTTTAACTATATTACAGTTCATTTGGATTTAATCAAAGTCCTCTATAAAAAGAAATATGTTGATTAGTGTAATTGATCTACATATTTCTAATATGAATCCTTGCTGAATATAGTAATTGTGGAATATTTCCGAACATCTATACCCACAATTACTAATAGCAAATGTGTGAATAATTATACGAATATTAAACACATTTGCTATATTTAACAAATTATCGCAAAGATTCATAAAATAGCTTAATTTTAGCTTGGTTTATGATTTCCACCATCCCTTTAAAGAACAGCACTTTCGACATCATCATCATTTCAGGAGAGTATTATGATGATCATCCTTTCTCTCCAGTCGGAGTTATCGCCAGAGTATTAGCTGCCCAAAGCTATTCTGTAGGTATTATCGAAAAACCTAAAACCAAAGCTGATTTCACCAGCTTAGGCCTACCTAAACTCTTTTTCGGGATAGCTTCTGGTACAGTAGATAGTATGCTCTACAATTACTCTTCTCTTAAACGCAGCCGAAGCGAGGATCCGCATGCTTTTCTTCCTGAAATTCCTGAAAGGGCAGTAATTTATTACTGTAATAAGTTAAGGGAATATTTTCCCGGCTGTAGGCTCATCCTGGGTGGAGTAGAAGCCTCTTTGAGAAGATTCGCTCATTACGATTATTGGGACAATAAAGTCAGGAAATCTATTTTATTAGACTCCCGGGCTAATCTTTTAATTTACGGCAGCGGAGAAAAACAAATCTTAGAGGTTGCAGAAAAAATAAAGAATAAACAAGAGCTGAAAGGGATCCTCGGAACTTCTATTCTGAGCAAGGAATTACCTCCAGATTTCATCGAACTTCCAGCTTTTCAAGAAGTTAATGGGGATAACGAAAAAAGCAAAATAGCTTTCTGTAAGATGCAGACTCAATTTTCTCTGCATAAAAATCTCGCCCAGAGATATGATAATAATTATATTTTACAATACAAATATCCAGAGTATACCACTAAGGATCTGGATTGGATCTATGCGCTACCTTACACTCGTCAGCTCCATCCCCAATCCCTGCTAGGAATGGCCAAGTTTTCAGTAGTAACTCATCGCGGCTGTATCGGAAGATGCAATTTCTGTTCTATTACTCTGCACCAGGGAGATAAGATCGTCTCCAGAAGCGAAGAAAATATCCTTAAAGAGATTAAAGACCTCACTAAACATCCTGATTTTGAGGGTTATATCGATGATTTAGGCGGACCTTCTGCTAATATGTACGGGATGGATTGTGTAACTAAATGTCCAAAGCCTTGTCTCGGCTGCACTAAGCTGGACCGATCTCATTCTAAAATAATTCAGCTCTTAAGAAAAGCCCGCCAGATTCCCGGAATCAAGAAAATTTTCATCCGCAGCGGGATTCGTTACGATCTAGCTCTGGAAAGCAAAGAATATCTTAAAGAGATTTCTGAACACCATATCTCTGGCTGCCTCAAGATAGCTCCGGAACATTTCTCTTCCCGGGTTTTAAAATTAATGAACAAAGAAGATAAGACCAGCAAGGGAAAAAGCAGTTTCGAAGAGTTTAAACAATACTTTGAAGTTTTAAACAAGAATAAAAACCAGTCTTTGCGCTATTATTTTATGATCGGCCATCCCGGTGATGATGAGAAAGAAGTCTCTTTTTTAGTCAGTAAATTAAAACAGCTTCAGAATTTAGAACAATTCCAAATTTTTACTCCTACTCCCATGACTGATTCTACCTGTATGTATTGGACCGGTCTGAATCCCTCTACTTTAGAAAAAGTTAAAGTAATTTATGATTTCAAGACTAAAAAGAGGTTAAGAGATATGATTTTAGATCTTACCCAGGAGAAGACCGTTCCCTCTACCTCCAGTTTCACCCCTAGGCCAAGTAATTTCACTCCTAGACCAAATAGCTTCACTCCCAAATCTAATCGTTTTGCCTCTAGGCCAAAAAGTTTTACCTCTAGAACTTCTAGACCTAATTATTCTAAAGATTTTTCCTAAGCTTTAGTTGAGGGCACTAATGATCTAGACTCATCTTCCTCAACTTAAGTTTGGAAGAAATAACCGTAATTAGCTTTATTTATGTCTTTCATTAACTTTTTAAATAGCCTTCTCTCTAGAATCTAACCATGACTACAATCTATATTGAAACCAACGGCTGTTCGCACAATTTCGCAGATAGTGAACAGATGGCCGGCTTATTAAAGCAGGCGAAGTTTGAATTAACTGAGATTATCGGAGAGGCTGATGTAATTATCTTTAATACCTGTACGGTTAAAAGTCCTACCGAATCAGCTTTTTTTACTAGATTAAATGAAGTTAAATCCAAATATTCTCATCAGATACTTATCATCGCCGGCTGCATTGCCCAGACCGATCCCAAGAAATTAAAAGGCTATCCTTTGTTGGGAACAAAACAGATTCATCGAGTGGTAGAGATAGTCGAAGAAGCTCTTCACGAGAATATGGTTCAGATGCTGGAAACTGGAGAGATGCCTCCCTTAAATCTTCCTAGAATCAGAAAAAATCCTGCCGTCTATATTCTTCCCATCTCCCGCGGCTGTCTGGGAGCCTGCACTTTCTGTAAGACTAAAGCTGCTCGGGGCAATTTAGTTTCTTATCCTCTAGAGGATATCAAAAAAGAAGTTGAGACAGCTCTCGCTGAGGGCGTGAAAGAGATCTGGTTAACTTCCCAGGATACTGGCTGTTACGGTTTTGATTTGAACTCGAGTACTAATCCTAATCTTAATCTAGCTAAGCTGCTCAAAGAGCTAATCTCCCTACCCCCAGATTTCAAGATCAGGATCGGAATGATGAATCCTAATCATTTATTGAAATATAAAGAAGAATTCCTCGAAATCTTCTCCTCTCCAAAAATTTTTAAATTTGTCCACCTGCCGCTCCAATCTGGGGATAATCAGATTCTTAAATCCATGAAAAGAAATTATACTGTAGAGGAATACAAAGAATTAGTTCAATCAATCAGGACCAGCTTTCCGCAAGTGACTTTAGCCACAGATATTATTGTTGGTTTTCCTGGAGAGACCGAGGAACAGAACTGGAACACTTTAACTCTTCTCCGTCAGCTTTCTCCAGAAGTGGTCAATATTTCCCGTTTCTGGCCTCGTCCCGGGACTAAAGCTGCTGAGCTGAAAGCTCTGGATACTGAGATTGTCCAGCATCGTTCCAGGATCATCGCTGATATCTGTAAAAATATTTCTAAACTCAGAAACGAGCGCTGGCTAGATTGGGAAGGCGAAATCATTATTGATGAACCGGGCAAAGAGCCTAACCAATGGATCGGCAGAAATCTGTCTTATAAACCGGTGATCGTGGAAGGAAGTTTTAGATTAGGAGATCTAGTTAAGGTAAAAATAACCAAAGCTACTGACTGGGATTTACGCGGAGAAATTATCGCTTAAGAATTTAGCTTCCGCTTCAATCTCTTTATTTAATTCCTCTTCCACCTGTTTTCTGATCTCTTCCTCTTTTTGAGGCCTTTCCTCTCCTGGACGATAAGCATCCAGCATCTGCTTGACTTTAGCATAGATATAAGCCGTATCCGAAACTAAAATTCCCTGCACACCTGATTCTATTGGAGTTTTATAGACAAACTTATTCATTAATCCTTTTAAGAAATAAAATCCTGGTTTCATTCCCCAGCGGTCTTTATAGTCAGTAAGCACCCAGGCATCAAAGGCTATCAACATCTCTCCTTGTTGATACTTTTTTTTCTCTCCCCGAGCACTCTCCAGCTTTTCTGTAACTTTATCCAGGGTTACTTTGATTTTTATCATTAAAGTAAGATAATTAGTGATTACTTTATAGGGCCTAAGTTCAACATAACTTTTTCTGCCTTCTTCGGCCACAATCTCTTCGCTTTTCTTCTCTCTTTTCTCATAGCCGCGCTCTTCTATCGCTCGGTTGAGGGTGCTGAAAAGTTCATCAGCTCTAAAGAGACCATTATATTTCAACTGCCGATTATTGATGATTAAAGATTTCTCGTAATTAACTTCGCTGATCATTTTAAGTATCCTATTTATGTTTAGTTTTATTTCTTTTTCTAAGTATGATAACTATATTTATACGTGTTCAAAAATGATTTTATTTTATATAATAATTCATCTACATCATGCTTAACCCATTGTTCGTATTTTTGGAAATGCTGTTTGAAAAAATATCTGTCGAAGATAGTGGTCAGGAACCAGTAGAATGGCTTTTCCGTCCAGAGGTCTTTCCGATCATTGATCACAAAAGCATCAAAGGTGATTTTAACCAATCCCTGATTTAATCTTAAGGTCTCCCCATCATGTTTGACCTCTACCTCTTTGATATCGGTAAGATTCATCTTTATTCTCATCTTAATTTTATAATAATCTCCGGTATTTTTCCAGGGCTCGAAAACTAATTTTATCTGTTTGCCTTCGGGAGTGACTATTTCTTCATTAACACGTTCATGCCAGTCCCAGTTGCGGTTGTAAAAAAATTCCGGGATGAGCGCATAGAGCTCAGTAGCATTAAATAATCCTTCATAGCTGAATTTCAGATGGTCTAAAACAATGGTTCGGTCGGACATTTTTTTGATTTATTCTTTATTTCTTATCGGTTTTAAATTAATAGATTTAATTTCATTAATATTCATTTTCTCCTCAAACTTCTTCTTGCCGTAAAAGAGCCAATAGAGGGTAAGATTAGCTATGGCTAAAAGGATGATGATTAAAGCTGCTTTCATACCCAGAACTAATCAATTTTAACTTATAAATTATTCTGTTTTTTATCCCAATAATAATGGGCCGGGTATAAACCAAAAGTTCTATAAACCTTCAGTAATTTATCTCCAATAATCAATCTCGATTAAAGAATGAACTCTATTACTCCCGAATTAGCTGAAATTTTAGGATTGTTGTGTGCAGAGGGATCTCATATTGTTTCTTATACTAATTATTTTGAGATGAATCGGGGAACCTTAAGATTTCGTAAAAATAAAAAGTCAGAGAGGATAGAATTCTATAATAAAGATAAAAAATTATTATGGCATTATAATCAATTACTTAACCAAGAGTTCGACTATTATCCAAAAGTAACCAAATGGGGTAAGGTAAACATCTGTAAAAAAGTAATAATCGCTAAAATAATTAGTTATACTCATTTAGGACATCTCTCTTGGAGAGTCCCGGAAGTTGTATTCGATTCTTCAGACGAGGTTAAACTTCTCTTTATTCGGGGTTATTTTGATGGAGACGGCACCTCTAGTGGGAGTAGTGTTCGAATGTTTTCCGTGAACCAAGAAGGGATTAATCAAGTTTCTAGGTTATTAAATTCACTTGAATTTGAACATACTATTCAGGGTCCTATCCTTAAAATGAATAGGAAACCCGGATTTATTTTACAAATTAGTGCAAAAGAGAAAGAAAGGTTTTTAAAAGCAGTTAATCCTATCTCTAAAAGATCAGGTATGCGGGGGTTATAAATAAGCATATGCTTATTATTCCTTAGAGCAAAGCCTGGTCAAATGCGCAGGTGAGGAAACTCTGCGAAACTTAAGACCAGTCCTACTGGACACCCTTTCGAATGGGAGGGAAGTAATCCTGTCCCTTAGTGGGTTCTGGAGTTCAAATCTCCTCCCCCGCAGATTTTTTCAAAAAATCTGGTAAAAAGAGAGGCGACCTTCGTTCGCTTCGCTCACTCAGTCCCCTTAGACGAATAACTTTTCACGCAGTCTGGGGGTGATATGTTGTGTTAGTAATATAAGAAAGCAAGAGCTTTCTGTAAGAGGCAGGTTCACTATTAATACTTCTAGAATTAAAAAAAGATCTGGGCTCGAAAGAGGGGGTTGAGGGTGGTAGAATTCTTCAGAGCCCATGCTTGATCTTAAGTATTTAAGTAAGAAAAGTCCCATTAGTATATAAATGTTACGTTTTAGTATACTGGTGGCTAAATACACTCTTTTTTAAAGAAATTAGATAATAATCGGTTATACTCCTTACTCACCATCAATCCTTCCTTCGGAAAACAGCAGTAATAACTGTTCCAGGCGAAACGTGCATCTAAAAATATCATCACTCCTCGATCAGTTTCTGAACGGATGCATCTTCCTGCCGATTGCAGGCATTTATTCATTGCCGGATAAATATAACCATAATCCCAACCCTTTCCTGGAAATTTCTGATCGTAATAGGCAATTACTTCTTTAGTAATTAAATCTGGTTTAGCCAGGGGCAGGCCCACTACCACTACTCCCTGGAGCCAATCTCCAGGTAAATCTATACCCTCAGCAAAATTCGCTCCCGCTACTCCTAAAAGCACCGCTCCTTTTTCTTTAGATGATTTGAATTGCTCTAACAACAATTCTTTTTCTTCTTTGCTCATCTCGCTCTTTTCCCAAAAGAATTGTTTAGAAGATGAAATATATCTAGAAATTTGATCGCGTAGATCATAAGATGGAAAAAACAAAGCCACATTGCCAGGAATTAATTTTACCAATTCAGAACATTTATCCCCGATCTGTTTGTACATGACCGGATTGCGCAAAGTAAATTTAGTAGAAGTTTCCGGAATGATTAAATTTAACTTATTTTCCGCAGGGAAAGGTGAAAAGTATTCTTTATCCACAGATTTTTCTATCCCTAAAACATCTTTATACATTAAAGTAGGTTTTAAAGTTCCGCTCATCACGATCCCGGCATGGATCCCAGAAAATATTCCTGCGGTAATTATTCTCGGGTCTAGACAGGAATAATGTAAATTTATCTGGGGACCATATTTACTATTCCTTTCCTCCAGATAGCGCACATAGCCGGCATCATCTCCTTTCCAGGCGGAAAGAAAATTAGCTATTCCTCCCAGATAACTTTTCCTTTGTTTTTCCCGCACTTCTTTAGCGGCAGTTTCTAGCTCTTCAAGCAAGTTTTCATAATCAGTAACCAATTCTACCTGATGCTGAAATTCGCTTCGGGAAACTTTTCTTTCTTTTTCCCTTTCTGAGAATTTAGCCAGTCCGTTAAGTATCCGATTTAATTCCTGCAGCCAGGAGATCAAACCATTATAATGAAATTTCTTTGCTTCCTGGATAGCATTTCTAAGGGTGAAAGTGGATAAACTCTGACTGAGCATTTCCGTTACTCGATGGGGCAGATTATGTCCTTCATCTAGGATTAAAATAATATTTTGTATCTCTAGATCCATCTTTTTTAATAAAGTGGCGCTAACCTGGGGACTGAAAAGATAATTATAATCTCCGATGAGCACATCGGCATCTTTAGCTAAGAGCAGGGCCATCTCATAGCCACACATTTCTTTTTTTTGGCAGAAATTGATTAATTCTTCATTATGTAAAGGCCCTTTCAATTTTAATTCCGATAAACATAATTTCGCTTCCGGAGTGATATTTTTCTTTTCTCTAATTCTACTATAAAATTCGCATTCTCCTTTTTCTACTACCTGCTTACAATATTCATTGAACTCATTTCCGAATAGACCGGCCACTTCCTGCAGACACATCCATTTTTTTCCTAAGAGATCTACGCATTTTATTTCCTGGCCAGACCTTTGCTGGATTTGTTTTAAAGTGTCTATGGCAATCTTATGCTGAGTGTGCCGATTGGTCAGAAAAAAAACTTTTTTCTTTTCTTTCAGGGCATATTTTAAAGCTACAGAAAGGGCAGAAGCAGTCTTGCCCATCCCGGTGGGAGCATGAGCAATAAGGGTTTTCTTTTCAGAAAAAGCCAGGTCTAAATCTTTAACTAGTTCATCCTGCCCTTTACGAATAGTATCATGAGGAAATAATTCTGGGTAAGTTGGGTCTGAGGGCATTATTCTGGGTTAAGATTTTCTGGGTTATAAAAAGATATGGTTATTGAAGAAGCATTAAATCTATTCTCTATTTTCTCACGCAAAGTTTAAATATATTCATTTTCTTTAGATTGATATGACTACTTTAACTGCTATTATCCATAAAGAAGAAAATATGTATGTGGCTAAATGTTCAGAGATAGGAACAGTTAGTCAGGGAAATACAATTGAAGAAGCTTTAGCAAATCTTAGAGAAGCTACGGAATTATATCTGGAAGAGTTTCCACTAAAAGAAATGGGCAAACCACTTTTGACTACCTTCGAGGTTGCTGAAAGTGCCGCAGCTTAAAAATATTTCAGGAAAAGAGTGTCTTAAAATTTTGTGTAATAAATTCGGTTTTTCTTCGATTAGACAACGAGGAAGTCATATTGTTCTTAAGAAAGAAACATCGCAAGGCCTTATCGGAACAGTTGTTCTTCTACATAAAGAATTAAAGAAAGGAACTCTTAAAGGGATTTTATAGCAGGCTGGAATCAAAGAGGAAGATTTTGTTCAATTCCAATAACTAATCTCTTTTTTTCCAGTTATTCATTAACTATGAACTAGAGAAAAATTTAAAATAATTTTTCTCGTTCCAAAAGCTTTAAATATAAGTATCCTGTAAAATAGATATCACACAGAATAAATGTTTAAATATACCTATTATGCATCAACCATTAAAAGGGTGGGAGATGGAAAACAAAATGCGGGGTGGCAAATTGATTAAGACTAAAAAATCCATCTTTGAGGTTTTTTTCCGAGAGAAACCAGCTATGATGCTGGTAGAGTTAAAGAATGCTGATGCCAATGTGTATGCTTCAGTTTTAGCTAAACAGATCGACTGCACTTATTCTCATGTGGTCAAGATCTTGCAGGAGATGCAGAAGTCTGACCTGATTAAATTCAAGAAAGAAGGCAGATTAAAGTTATTAGAATTGACCAAGAAAGGTCAGGATATTGCTTCTAACATCGAGAGTATTCGCAGCATCTTATAAGAGTGAGATACTCTTTTTTATTTCTTTAATTTTAGTATTCTAAAAAATAAAAAACTTAAATCATTCAATTAACCTCTTTATTCACACAAAGCGACTGTTCTGTTCCTGCATATTGACAGAAATCTAAAGTATTCTCTTTACCATCATCGCAATCTAGATCATTATAGCAATAAATGCTCTTGATGATAGTTCCACCGGTCACTCCTGTACTGAAGAAAACCCCGGCCATAACTACGATTACCATTACTACTGCCAGAAGGAAAAATAATTCTTTGCGTTCCATGCTCTTTTTCTACCTCTTCGCTGATACTTAATCAACACTGGTGCTTAATAAATAGAAAGAAAAAAGAAAAGAGAATAAAAACCTTTCTATTCCAGATACATCTTTAGCCTTTCTTGATCAAAGCTCCAATCTTGGGCTAGTTTACCAGTTCGTTTATAATATTTAACCAATCTTAAGATTTTAGAGTTGGTCAGCTGTAAGCCTCGTTTGGCGGTTCGGTCCATCTTATTCTTTTCTAAATGGGCTTTTATGGCTACCATTCTTTTAATTAAACTTAAGAGGTCTTCTGGTAATTCTTTAACCAATTGGTGTTCTGTCAGGACTTGCCCGATAGTTTTCTGGGCTAAAGCTTTCACACTGTTGATTCCGTAATTATCTCTAAGGATCATTCCGATCTCTGAAGAGCTCTTTCCGGCTTTAGAGAATTTTACTACTAATTTCTCTACTTCTTTATCTTTGTAAGGCGCCCAGGAAGGGACCTTTTTCGCTGGTTTTTTCGAACCGGACTTACCTTTTTTTCTGCTATGCATACGTGCCATTTTTTAGTTCACCCGTAATTTATTGCTTTACTTTATTACCCAAAGACATCAATCTTTGCTTTTAGGTCTTAAAACGGAGAATCAGAATTATCTTCCTCTCCAGTATGTGCGAGCCTAGACCAGCACATCTCTCCAAGTTAAGCTCTAATAATCCCGTGCTTTTATAAATATATCTTAAAAAAATTTATAAAGTTGGACTTTCTTTAACCAATAAATGAATTTAAACCGACTAGAACTTTCCAGAATATCTTTGTTCTCGCTAGTTGGAACTACTACTATAACTACCGCCTAAGGTAGTGCTGTTTTCTCTGAGCTGCACTATGACTTCATCAAATAGATACATAACCCTGTACCACGGAGGAAGAAAAAATATATTAGATACTATCCGAGGCTATGGTTTACATCAACGAAAAGATTTTTATTGTAGTAGGGACCATATTTTAGCTGATGAAGCAGCTAACTCTTTCGGTTTCGAAGGTTCAGTACTGCAATTTTCTCTTCCCGAGACTATTTTTCGGGTTTGTCTTAAGCAAGGTTACTTCGAAGAAAGACCTTATCTTGGTTGCATTCAGGTTGAGGGAACCTGGGAGGTGATCGTTCATCGAGGAGAAGGAATTGAGGTAGTCAATACTGTTTTGTATCATCCTCCTTTCCATCAGGAGTTAGAAGCAATTTTGATCAGATGCTCCTTTAATCCGGAAAAACATTATATCAAATCACTTCAATAATCGGTATTAAACTCACCTAAAAGATCAATCTAAAAGTGATTTGATTATTGGGAACTAACTTTAACCAGAACAATGAAATAATTGGAAATTAAAGTTATTTCCTATAATTTTAAATAGAAGAACAAAAATATAGAGGTAAACAAAATGAAAATATTAACCATCCATGCCGATTTTATTGAATTTGAAGCTAAAAAAAGAGCCCTAAAAAGCGCAGCCGAGGCTAAAAAAGGCAAAGAGAAAGTCGAAGAATGTTTAGTGATCTTTACTGCTGTAGAAAAAAGAGATGAAAAGAACCTTAAAGCTATCGTGGAAAAATATTTACATGAAATTAAAGATATTGCCGGGCAGGTCCATACTAAAACTATTGTGCTTTATCCTTATGCCCATCTTAGTTCAGATCTAGCCAGCCCAGATAAAGCTGAAGAGGTTTTAAAAGAAGCAGAACAGCTTCTCAGCAAAGATTATTCAGTAACCAGGGCGCCATTCGGCTGGTACAAATCATTTAATATTTCCTGCAAAGGACATCCACTATCAGAGTTGAGCCGAGAATTTTCTGTGGAAGAAGAGAAAACTTCAGAACCGAAAGAAGGCGGAGCTAAAGAAGTGGTCAGTGAAGCTTTGAAAGCAGAGAATACTATGGTTTCCTACTGGCATATTCTAGATCTTGATGGGAAGTTAAACAAAATAGAAATAAAAAATAACAAAATTAATGGTTTTGAATTTAAGAATTGGAAAAACCTGCAAAAATTTGCTCAATACGAGATGGCTAAATCTCGGGTAGCAAAAGAAGAGCCGCCTCATGTAAGGCTAATGAAAAAATTAGAGTTAGTTGATTATGAACCTGGTTCAGATCCAGGAAATTTACGTTTTTATCCTAAAGGTAGATTGGTAAAAAGTTTGTTGGAACGTTGGGTTACCCAAAAAGTTAAAGAAAACGGGGGTATGGAAATCGAAGCTCCCATCATGTACGATTTTGAGCATCCCTCTTTAAAGAGCTACCTCAATCGCTTTCCTGCACGACAATACACTATCCAGACCCCTAACAAAAAAGTATTTTTGAGATTTGCTGCTTGTTTCGGCCAATTCTTGGAAATGCACGACGCCCAAGTTTCTTATAAGCAGATGCCGGTTTGGTTGTATGAAATGACCCGCTATAGTTTTCGGGTAGAGCAGCATGGAGAACTTACCGGATTAAGAAGATTAAGAGCTTTTACCATGCCTGATTGTCATGCTTTCTGTATGGACGAAAAGCAAGCTAAACAGGAATATTTGCGCAGGTTCCAGATGAACAAAGAGGTAATGGAAGGGATCGGTTTCAAAATCCCTGAAGAGTTAGAATTTGCCCTTAGAATTACTAAAGAATTTTGGGAAGAGCACCAAGCTTTCATTAAAGATTTAGTCAAAAAATGGGGCAAGCCAGCCTTACTAGAAATGTGGGATAAACGTTTCTTTTATTATAGTTTGAAGTACGAATGGAATTTCGTAGACGCTTTAGAGAAATGTTCTGCTTTAACCACAGATCAGATCGATGTGGAAAACGCTGAGCGTTATGGGATAACTTATGTAGACGAAAAAAGTGTCAAAAAACATCCTTTAATTTTGCATTGTTCTCCATCTGGAGCGATTGAGAGAGTGATGTATGCTTTATTGGAACGTGCAGCCATGGACGAAAAAGTAGGTAAGATTCCCCAATTACCTTTATGGCTAGCACCAACTCAAATTAGAATCCTCCCTGTTTCTGTAGAAAGGCATCTGAAATTCTGCGAGGGTTTAGCAGAAGAGTTAGCTAAATTAAATTTACGTGCAGATCTAGATGATCGTGAAGAAAGCGTAGGCAAGAAAATTCGGACTGCAGAATTAGAATGGGTGCCTTACATTTTAGTCGTAGGGGATAAAGAGATTGAAGATACGGGCAAGAATTTGATGGTCAGGAGCAGGGAGACCGGAAAAGAAACTAGGATGCGCTTTGACCAGCTGGTTGATGAGATCAAAGCTAAAACCAAAGGTCGGCCATATGAAACTTTGCCCTTGCCGATGAAGTTAAGTAAGAGGATTATTTTTGTGAGTTAAATTTTTTTAATTTTTCAATTATTTTTATTATATCTTCCACTAAACAAATCTTTAAATATCCTCCCCCAAAATTAATATTTTATGGGATTCACCACAGCTTTAATCAATATCATTCCTGATTCAGTAATTGAATCTGCAGGGAGAAGATATCTGGCTGGAAATAGCCTGATGGAAGGAATAGATAATATATGTAAGTTACATGAGCGTTTTGGCTATTTCGCTTCTTTTGATATCGTGGGAGAGGATGCAGGCACTACAGAAGAAGCTAATGATACTATAGATTACTACCTAAATGCAATTGAATTGATTGCTAGCCATTTTAATTTCGGTGAACATTCGCACCAGAAGCCGGTTTCCATTTCGGTCAAGCCCTCAGCAATCTGTCTGGTCTATAAGAAACCAGATAAAGTTATTTTTGACTCAAAAACTCCTCTGCAGCAGCAGTTAGGTTTGATCTCAAAAGTTGCTGATGAGAAAAGGATAGATGTTACTTTAGATATGGAAGACCATCGCTATACTGATCAGTCTTTAGAAGCTTTACGTTCTCTCTGGTCTGCTGGATATGATAATTTAGGAGGTGTTTTACAGTCTAGTTTAAACCGAACTGAAACAGATCTCTGGCGTATTGCCGAGAGAGCTGCTGCTGAAAGCAGAGGTTTAGTACCCTCTACTCCTGGAGCTGCACAGGGTGAATCTTATCGAGCCAGAAGAATACGGCTTTGTCGAGGAATTTATTCCGAGCCTAAAGAGATCGCCACTCTCAGTAAAAAAGAAGCTAAGTCCAAACTTTGTAAAGGGGCAGGAATATTATTGGATCATGGCGTTTATTTAGAAATTGCTACCCATGACCAGAAACTTATCCAAGGGATTGAACTAAATCATCTTTGGAGGCGAGACCAGACTAAATCTGAATTTCAATTCTTATTGGGTGTGCCAGTAGCAGAGAGAATCTTAGCACCGAGACTTTATGCAGAGGGATATACTGTCCGGTTTTACACTCCGGTTAAGATTAAAGATAACGGGACCAAATATCTACGCAGGAGATTGGTCGAAAGCCCAGGAATAGTTTTAGATGGGGCTGGTGCTAATCTCTTCGGCGGGAAGCCGTTGGTGGAAAGGTTAAAGAAATAAAATTATCTTTTCCAAATCATCATCCCATCTCCCAGCGAATAAAAGCGATATTTCTTCCGGATAGCTTCTGCATAAGCTCGCAGAATTCTTTCTCTTCCAGCATAAGCGCAGGTTAATAATAATAAAGAAGATTTTGGCAGGTGAAAATTAGTGATCATCGCAGCCAGGGGAGCTTTAAACTTGTATCCCGGCTTGATGAAGAGTTTAGAAAGACCTGCTCTCGGCTTAATCTTTCCACTAACCCAATCGCAGCTTTCCAGACATTTAACTACTGTAGTTCCTACGGCAATCATTTTTCCGCCAGCATTTAAAGCAGAATTGATTATTGCTGCATTTTTCTTATCCACTACAAAATATTCCTCTCCGGTTTTGTGATTATTAAAATTACGCACCGGTAGAAAAGTAGCAAAAGAGATATCTAACTGAATTTTAGCAATTTTTATTCCTTTCTGCCCAATCTTCTTCAATAATTCCGGAGTAAAATGCAGCCCAGCAGTAGGTGCAGCTAGAGAGCCAGGAACTTTAGCAAAAATAGTCTGGTAATCTTTTTCCGGAACAGTTGTCTTAATGTAAGGGGGAGTGAGTAAAGCACATTCTTCTTCATTCACTCGATGTTCAAATTTTACATAAAAAATACCCTCTTCTTGCAGGATGATTTCCCCTTTATTTTTGGAAAAAAGCAATTTTGTACTTACTCTCAGATTTCTGCCTTTGATTCGGCATTGGTAAACCGGTTGTGTGGATGACTTTACCTCTTTAACCAAAGTAACTTCTATTTTTCCGCCGGTTTTTTTCTTTCCCATTAATCTGCATTTTCTGACTTTAGTTTCATTGAGGATTAAAACGTCCCCAGGATTTAAGTAATCAATTATCTCATAGAATTTTTTATGTTCAATCTGTTTCCTTTGCAGAACCATCAGTTTACAATGGTCTCGGGGACGGAAAGCGGTTTGAGCGATAAGTTCTGGAAATAAGTTATAATGATAATGATCTAAATTAGTTTTCTGATCCATTTCTTTTTCATCTCCCTAAACCTATCCTTCTCAATACTCTTCCTTATCTCCCTCATCATCCGATTAAAAAAATACAGATTATGATAAGTCGCTAAAGTATAGGACAACAATTCTTCGGCTTTGAATAAGTGATGCAGATAAGCTCGAGAGAAATTCTGGCAGACATAACAATCACAATGCGCATCTAATGGCTTTTTATCAGTTTTAAACCTAGAATTAGTAATCCTATATCTAAACTTATTCTCCATCTTTCCTCCAGATTCCGGGCGAATATAGATATACCCGGTTCTAGCTAATCTCGTGGGCAGAACACAATCAAAAGTATCTATCCCCATCTCTACATAAGTAAAAATATCTTCTACCGCTCCAATGCCCAGCAAATGTTTAGGTTTATTTACCGGCAAAAACTTCAGGGTATGTTCTACAATCTTTCTACTTTCTTCTTTGGGATCACCGAAAATACTTCCGATTCCAATCGCATCAAACCCTAATGAAGAGATATATTGAGCACTTTTCTTGCGCAAATCTAAAAATCTTCCCCCTTGCACGATTCCATAAAGTGCCTGCTTTTTATCTTTATTCAGTTTTTTAAACTCTTTTAAACTCCGAACTTCCCAGGCATGGGTTCTTTCCATTGATCTCCGTGTAGTTTCATAATCAGCATTAATCTCTAAACATTGGTCAAATGCAAAAATCAGGTCTGCACCTAATTTCCGTTGAATCTGCATCGATTTTTCCGGAGTAAAAACATGTTTAGAAGCATCAATATGTGATTTAAACGTCACGCAATCATCAGTCACTTCACATAACCCGTCTTTCAAACTGAAAACCTGAAATCCTCCTGAATCAGTAAACAATGGCTTGTTCCATCCCATAAACTTCTGCAGCCCGCCCATTTTTTTAACGATATCCGTTCCCGGGCGGAGATAGAGATGGTAAGTATTGCCTAAAGCTACTTCAAAACCAATCTCTTCCAGCTGTCTAGGAGTAAGCGCTTTTACTGTGGCTTTGGTAGCCACCGGAACAAAAGCAGGAGTGTGGATTTTTCCGTGAGGAGTTTGGATTATTCCAGTTCTAGCTTTACAATTCTTTTCCTGATGAATTATTTTAAACATATTCTATTGCAATTAACTCTCTTCTCTTTAAAAGTATTCCCCTTCAGTAGGTATTAAGTTGGCCGTTCGGCTCGCCTTTTTCTGGAAGTTCCTCTACATAAAATAGATTTATTCTAGATAGAAAAAGTAACTTAATTACCTCTTACGAACAGCTTTGCTCGCCTAACTTTTTGGCCAACACCTTAATACCTACCTCTTTCACCCAGAAACTCTTTCTGTTATCCCGAAACTGCTTTACATCCCAAAACTACTTTACATTTTTAAACTCGTCCCAAACTTCTTTTGGAGTTCGGTAGTTTAAACTCATGTGCAGCCGTATTTCG
>Ga0209541_10005450_pt1 | contig 22184 bp, 23 predicted proteins | sample RifCSPlowO2_01_FD_184027 | JGI IMG/M metagenome (GOLD analysis project Ga0209541, IMG submission 184027) | Groundwater microbial communities from Rifle, Colorado - Rifle CSP2_plank lowO2_0.1 (SPAdes) (version 2) | ecosystem: Environmental > Aquatic > Deep subsurface > Groundwater | place...
CCCGCCATAATATCCTCTCCTTGAATTTTCATGTTTTTCAATTTCTATCATAGCGGCAACTTTTGGAGCGCCCGTTAAAGTGCCAGCATTAAGACATGAAATCAAAGCATCTAAAGCCGAAAATTCTTTTCGCAATTTCCCGGACAAATGAGCAACGGTGTGCATTACTTTTGAATATTTTTCCACAAAACGGTAGTCGTTTATTGTAATTCCGGGCTCGCAAATACGTGCCAAATCATTTCTGCCAAGATCAATAAGCATATCCAATTCCGAACGTTCCTTCTCGCTTTTAAGAAGAGCCAGCATATTGTCATGGTCTTCTATAGGGTCATTCCCGCGCTTGCATGTGCCGGAAATAGGTCTTAAATGGACGATGCCGTTTTCATAGCGAACCATCATTTCCGGAGAAGCGCCGATAAGCTGTTCATCGCCGAAATTAAAATAAAAAAGATAAGGAGAAGGATTGATGTCCCGATATTTTTGATATAAGGAAAAAGGATGTCCGCTAAAACTAGCTTTCAAGGTATTGGAATAAACAATTTCAAAAAGTTCACCTCTTTTGGCAAGATCTTTGGCGTTTTTAACAAGAGTAATATATTTTTTCTTATCCAGATCAAATTTTGCATCCGTAATTTTAAAACTCAATTTTTTAACGGGCGAATTTAAAATACATTTTTCCAGACTTAAAGCATCTTTCTTTGCGGTTGCCGCATCTTTTCTGTAGGAGATAATCTCAGTTTTCTCTTTTAGATGATCGAAAAAAATAAAAGTATCATGCAGTTGTAATCTGAAATCATCCACGCCCTCATCAGCCAAAATATTTGGGATATCTTCAAAGAGCCTTATGAAATCGTAAGAAAATGCACCATATAATCCAATCAATTCTTTGTCTTTTTGTTTGAATTTATCAATGACCAAACGAATAATTTTTGAAATGTTTTTTCTTTTCGTGCGATGAGTTTCTTCAAAATTTGAACCGGATTTTATTATTTCTCCTCCGATGGAATGCGGCATTTTTTTAAAAGAATCCGCGATTTTAAAATCCTCGTCTTTTAGTAGCTTGAGATAATTGTCTCCGCGCTTATTTAATCCGGTAATCGAAAATTCATTATTTTTTCCTCTTATTTCCAGCACTGGATCCACGCCAATAAGACTCAGTCTTCCATAAATATGTGAAACATCTTTGGATTCAAATAAAAAACCACCTCCACATAAATTAAGAATTTTTGAGAATACCATTGAAGCATCCCTGATTTTAAGTTCTTTACAAAATTTTTCTAAAACCATTTTCTCCATATTTAAGTTCTCTGGATCCTCTGCTTACAGTGCCCATGCTTACGCCGAGCTTTTTTGCCACATCTCTTTGCGAAACGCCCTTAAGCAGGAGTTTTACAATCTGCAGGCGCTTAGATATTTCATCAAGCTCTGCAGGAGTTAAGATGTTATGAAGGAAGGCTTCGCCGATCGAAACATCTTTAATGGATACCAAGATCGCCGCCAATTCCTTGATGTATTTTTGATTCATGCTCATAGTGTACTATTATAATGATACATCAGTACACTATCAAAATATTAGGAAAAGTCAATAGCAGAAATTTCTGCTACTGCAAAAATTTCCTTTTATAAGTTTTTCAAGTATTTGACAGCTTCTTCTTTTTGCCTGTCATATTTATTGTCTATATCCTCCTCGGTAATTTCGACAATTATATCAGGCATTAAGCCCGTCTTATTGATGCTTCTTCCATTTGGCGTGAACCATTTCGCAATAGTCAATCTTAAACTGGAACCGTCCGAAAATTTTTCAACCTCCTGTACGCTTCCTTTTCCAAAAGTTTTTGTGCCTAAAATAACACCTCTTTTATGATCCTGTATTGCTCCGGCAACAATCTCTGAAGCGGAAGCGCTACTGTCATTCACGATAACAACAAGAGGAGTATTTAACAGTTTTGGCTTCCCATTGGTAAGTTTCGTGTCATCTTTTTTCCCGCGCTCTTTAATCACGACAGAGGGAGTATTTGAAGGCAGCAAATAAGACAATAATTCAACAGCTATATCCAAATAGCCGCCGCCATTAAACCTCAAATCCACGATCAAACCCTTCGGCTCATCCAAAAGCATTTCGGAAATTGCATTGCTGAATTCTTCATTGGTTTTGTCATTGAAACGGTTAACTCCCAAATAAACAATATCGCCATCCAATTTTTCAACAGTGACACTCTCAATCTCTATATTTTCCCTGATGATTGAAACGTCAAAAGAATTTTTAACATTTTTACGAACAATTGTTAAAGTTACACTTGTGCCTATTTCACCGCGAATTTTAGATATGGCATCTACAAGCGTCATATCAGATGCCAGCTCTCCATTGATTGCTAAAATAACATCGCGCGGAAGTAACCCCGCTTTCTCGGCGGGAGAACCTCTTAAAGGAGAAACAATCACTAAATTCTTATCTTCTACAGTAAGCTCTGCTCCAATTCCTTTTAAAGTGCCGTCCAATCCTGCGGTAAATTCGGTGCTTTCATCGGGAGTCATAAATACGGTATAATGATCATCCAAAGATTCAACCAATCCCTTTATTGATCCGTACACCATTGTATTTTCTTCAATCGCCTCCAAATCCACATATTTATCTTCAAGATCCTTCCATACGTTCCAAAATAAATCCATATCCACTCCAAAACTGATCTCCTTATCCAAATTGGCCATTTTTGTCTTTGAAGCGAGCTCGTCATCTTTATAGTCGATAACCCCGGAAACGGTAGCCTGCCATCCTAAAATAAAACTGACAAGTCCTACAAGGGCATAATAAAAAACGGAACTGGTACTCTTTTTATAAACATATGGAGCCATAAAATTTTGTAAAATTTAATAAAATACAAACTAAAAGATATCAAACACACGTTCTATATTTAAAGCTTTCTTGGATTTTTCGTCAATGTCTATAACTACGGCATTAAAAATCATTTTACCGGAACTTTCGGGATCTAATTTGAAAGGCATTTGAGTCAAAAACCCGTTAATAATAACATCTTTCTTGACGCCAATTACAGAGTCAAAAGATCCGGTCATTCCGACATCGCTTATATATGCAGTGCCATTATTAAGAATTCGCGCATCTACGGTTTGAACGTGCGTATGAGTCCCGACAAGTGCGCTTACGCGCCCGTCAAGATAATAAGCCAAAGCATATTTTTCGGATGTCGCTTCCGCATGGAAATCAATAAAAACTGCCGACAAATCTTCATCCTTGGTTTTTTCTAAAATTTCATCGGTAATTCTGAAAGGGCAGTCAAAATCTTTTCCCATAAAAACACGACCGGTAAGATTTATAATAAGCACATTTTTACCGCTTAAAGATTTTACGATTTGATACCCGCGACCCGGCACGCCCACAGGCGGGAAATTAGCCGGCCTGATAACGGGAAAATTCAAATCATCCAAATGAACAAAACCCTCTTTATTTCCCCAAACATGATTTCCTGAAGTGAAAAAATCAATTCCGCACGCAGTCATTTCTTTAATATTTTCCCGCGAAAAACCGTTCCCGTGACTTAAATTTTCACCATTGGCAATTGTTAAATCCGGAGAAAATTTTGCTTTTACATCAAGCAAATGTTTACTTGCAACAGCCCTTCCCGCTTCTCCAAAAATATCTCCAATAAATAATATTTTCATTATATTCTTTTTAACGGAGCAATGCTTAAAGCCAATTTTTTTATCCCGACTTTCGAATCTTCAAAAGCCACAGTTATAACGCCGCCTTTAACATCAACAACAATTCCTTTCCCAAAGATATTATGAGCGACTTTGTCTCCGGAGCCAAATGGAATTTTCATACCCTCATCCGCTTCAATCGGAATTGGCGTATCCTTCATCTCGGCAACAGAAATATGCTGGCGCACTATATGTCCGCCGAAATTCGAAATGATTAAAGATTCATCTATATCGGTCAAAAATTGCGAGGGAACATTCATTCTGGTTTCGCCGTAAAGCAGGCGTTCGCGCGCATGCAAAAGATAAAGCGCATCTTTGGCTCTTGTCATGGCCACGTACATAAGCCGTCTTTCTTCTTCGAGCTCGTCCCTGTCCAAAAGACTGCGATTGTGAGGGAATATGCCTTCTTCAAGTCCGGCTATAAAAACATAAGGGAATTCCAGCCCTTTCGCGGAATGTACAGTCATAAAAGTTACTGCATTTTCGTTATCATTTACCATATCGATATCCGCGATCAAACTTACTTCTTCCAAAAATATGCTTAAAGAAACTCCGGGTTCAAGTTTGTCATATTTTTGCGCGACGGAAATAAGTTCGGAAATATTTTCGCTTCGGGATTCGCCTTCAACGGTGCCGTCATCAACCATTTTTTTGTACCCGGTGGAACTTAAGACGGTTTTAATCATCCCACTCGCATTTCTACTTAAATTGGCTTCCTGAAGTTCTTTTATAAGTTTTATAAATTTTTCGAAAGCCTCCGATTTTGTACTTGAAAGCTCGGGAATATCGTTTGAAAGCAGCACGGCTTTATATAAAGAAATATTATTTTTTATTGCAAAATCTCTTGCCGCTTCGAGTGTTTTTCCGCCGATTTTTCTTGCAGGAGTATTGATGATTCTAAGCAAACTTACAGAATCGTTTGTGTTTTGGATGACACGCAGATAAGCGATAATATCTTTAATTTCCTTTCTCTCATAAAACCGCAATCCGCCGACAATCCGATAAGGAATACCATATCGCAGAAAAATTTCTTCAAATATGCGTGATTGGGCATTGGTTCTATATAAAACCACAAAATCATTGTAATTAGGAGATTCACTGCCAATAAGAAGAGTGTTTATTTCCTGCGCGGCCAGTTCGGCTTCATGCCGTTCATTGTCTGCAACAAAGTGTCGTATCTTTTCTCCGCCGGTACGGGCTGTCCACAAAATTTTCGACTTCCGCTTGATGTTTTTTTCTATTATGTCATTTGAAGCATCGAGAATAAGTTGCGAAGATCTGTAATTTTGATCCATCACTACTACTTTGGTGTTAGAATAATCTTTCTCAAAATCCAAAATATTCTGGATTGTGGCTCCACGCCAACTGTAAATACTTTGATCCGCATCTCCGATAACACATATATTTTGATATTTTGCCGCGAGTAAATTTATTAAAGTGTACTGAGCTCTGTTAGTGTCCTGATATTCGTCCACTGAAATAAATTTGAATTTTTCCCGATATTCCTCAAGAACTTCCGGAAATTTTTCGAACAACTCCACGGTTCTCATAATTATGTCATCAAAATCCAGTGCATTATTTTTTCTCAGAGCGTTTTGATACATGGGATAAATTTGAGCCACCTTTTCGGAGAAATTATCGTGTGCATACGAGGTATATTCTTTTGGTCCGATCAGTTGATTTTTTGCGTTTGAAATATGGCTTAAAATAGCCTTTGGATTTAATCTTTTAGGGTCCAATCCGAAATTTTCCATTATTTGTTTCATTAAAATTTGCTGGTCGGTTCCATCATAAATGACAAAAGAATTTTCATAATTTAATCTGTAAATGTCTTTTCTGAGAATCCTTACGCAAACGGAATGGAAAGTACCAATAGTAGGCTCGGAGTATCCAGTGTTTGCAAGAAGATTTTTTACGCGTTTTTTCATTTCATTCGCGGCTTTATTTGTAAAAGTGACAGCTAAAATATTCCACGGACTGACATTTCTTTCTTTTATTAAATACGCGATTCTGTGCGTTAAAGCGCGCGTTTTACCGCTTCCCGCACCCGCAACAACCAATAAAGGCCCTGTAAAATGAGTTACAGCTTCAATTTGTTTGTCATTTAGCCCTTCAAGAATTTTGCTCATCATAAATAAAATTTTTGGATCTCAAGCGGACAATGAAATGGTCTGCTAATAAATGAACGTCCGCCTTTGGCGGACACCATACCTATTATATCCAAAAAGATGATTCTTAAAAAGGGAAGAAAACTTTCTTGAAAGTTTTCCTACAGGCAACTCCGAAGGAGTTGCTAATAAAAACCGTTCGCGAAGCGAACACCTGCTCTTTACCATCTGATCACAACTCTCGTTCCGATATCGGTAAATTCAAACAGCCAATCAGCTTCTTCGGGAAGCAGTCTGACGCATCCATGGCTTACCGGTCTGCCAATATCCCTTTTGGCTTCTGTCCAGAAAATCCCTTTGTCGTTTGCCAAACTTGGAAGTGCATGAAATCCAAAACCGCCGGCTTTAAACATTTGAAACTTCGGCATGATAAAATGAGGAGGTTTTGCTCCAATACGAACATTCTGTTTAATGAATATTGAAAATTCGCCGACAGGGGTGGGTCTGGAAGGCATGCCTGAACTTATTCTGAATTTGCGCACCGGATAGTCTCCCAAAGTTAAATACATATTTTGTTCCGACAAATCTACAGTTACCAGTTTTTCAGCGTTTAAATCAATATCGGAAACGGAACCGCTTTTATTTGCATATGCCATTTTTTTTCTGACATCCATTGCGGTATCACCAGTATCGCCAACCATTATCTCGAAAGAAAAACGCGCATTATCAAGCCAAGTTATATCCTTAAGCACAGGTGTTAAATATTCTTTGTATATGTCCGCCTCGTCGCCGGTTTTTGAATAAAAAGTAAAAGAAGCAATCCCGTTCGGATCTACTCGATATTGATCCATTTTAATCCTGTTTGGAGATTCCCAGCCTTCAAGATCTTTTGAATAAAAATCACTTTCTCTGTCTCTGTCTAAATCAGTTCCGAGGGACATTTTAGGCCCAAGACATTTACTGGAATTGGAGAACCACGGCATATTGCCGGTATTTTTGATAAATACTTTAACTCTGAATATTTCATTTAGTTCAACTCTTAATTTCCTTCGTACAGCAATAATTTGAGCGTCATAAGTTTTTTTATCAGGAGCTTCAAAACCGCAAACATCATCACCGGGATCAACAGATGAAAAATCTTCAAGATAATTTGATTCCGTAGGAGGTTCAGGTAATTTAGTGTTTGCCATCTCTTCCGGATCGGCAGGAGTCAAATCTTCAATGTTTTCAGATCCAGAAACATCTTCAAGAATACTTCCAGTACTTGCTACACTTGGAGCAGCAAAAACGCTAGTCGCGTAAATATTTGCGATATACAGACTTAAAAAAGCGAAAATAATTTTTTTTAATCCCATAGTTTTTTGTTTTTATTATTTTTACATGCATATTATATAACAAAAACGCAAAATAGGCAAGCGTTTTATATCTTAAAATTAAGCTAAAATTCCCTGCGTCCGACAAATTACTTTAACAACTTTTGAAGTTCTTTTTTAAACGTTTCCAAATCTTTAAATTGTCTGTAAACAGAGGCAAAACGGATATAAGCAACCTCATCAAGTTTTTTTAAAGCATCCATAATATCTTCACCTATAATCTCAGTAGAAACTTCCTTTCCCATATTTCCCCATTTCTCCTCAAGACGATTTATCATATTCGTAATCTGATCCTCGGTAACTTTCCGTTTTTCGCACGCCTTCCAAATACCTTTTAACAATTTTTCGCGATCATAACTTTCACGCACACCATCTTTCTTAACGACAATAAAACTTGTGGTTTCCATGCGCTCAAAAGTGGTAAACCTGTTTTTACATTTGTTGCATTTACGGCGGCGCCTAACGGCTTTTTGCCCGTCTGTTTCACGGGAATCCAGCACGCTTGTATCTTTATAACGGCATTTGGGGCAAATCATATAAGTGTTTTTTTATATTCTTGGATTAAAAATCTGTCGGTCATTCCAGCGATATAATCTTTTATAGCTATAATATTATCACTTTTTTTCAGTAAACTTTTTTTAGGAAACCTGGCGGGATTTTTTTGATAATATTCAAACAGCTTTTTTATCATTCTTTCGCCTCTTAAAGTAAACGCCTGAATTTCTGGATGCAAGTAAAAATTTTCAAAAAGGAATTTTCTTAAGTCATTAAGCATTTCATGCATGGACACGCTAAATTCTCCTACGGCTCCCTTATATTTCCTTATATCATCCACGGATTTAATTCTAAGCCTGCTTATGTTTTTCATTGTTTGAACGCAAAAATCCTCAATCATAAGCGCCATAACAGAGCTGATTATGCGTAGAATAAGCACTTGATTATCATTTATTTTTCCATATTTTTTCCAGACTTCTTTTTCCCCTTTCTTCCATAGCATATATTTTCTAAGCCGGCGAATATCTAAAATACCGGATCTTAAACCGTCGTCCATGTCATGATTTGTATACGCAATTTCATCGGCGATATTTACAACCTGCGCTTCCAGATGCGGAAAAATTTCAAACACTTTCCCTGATTGATCATAAGAAGTTTTATGTTTGATAAGCCCTTCCAGAACCTCGGAAGATAAATTTAAACCGTCGAAATTCGGATATGCTTTTTCCAGTTTTTCAACCAATCTTTTGCTTTGTTCATTATGTTCAAAATGCATGCCGTTTTGATTCATAATTCCATTTAAAGCTTCTTCTCCTGCATGACCAAACGGCGGATGCCCCAAATCGTGTGCCAAAGAGATTGCTTCACACAAATCTTCATTAAGATTTAATCTCCTCGCAATATCCCGGCTTATTTGCGCGACTTCAATTGTATGAGTAAGACGCGTACGATAATGATCGCCGCTCCCGGAAACAAAAACTTGAGTTTTTTCATCCAATCTTCTGAAAGCTTTTGAATGGATAATTCTGTCTTTATCACGTTGGAAACAAAGCCTTTTATCGTCAGATTTTTCAGGATATTTTCTGCCGATACTTGTACTACTCTTAACGGCATACGAAGCAAGCAATTGCTCGGCTGGTTTTTTAAAGAAAGTTGACATAACCTTATTGAAAGTATCGGACTATTATGATATACTAATACAATAAATAAAACAAAAAATATGGGAACTCAAGGACAACAAACATCACCGATGGAAACATTACAAAGGACAAAAGCCGATAGAGAATCGGCAAGTAATCTCTCCGAAACAGCGCGTTTAGTGAATGGAACATTGAGAAAATATGTTTATCCTAAACTTAGGGGAGGGGATATACTGGATAGAGCAAACGAAATTTCACGCATAAAACCGGCATCGGATGATCCCAAAGTTGTAGGATTTATAGTTGATTGTAAGCAGTTTGAAACTGAAATACTGCAAGAAGCCAAAGGGCAAGGATTGGATTCAAAAGGCGAAACAGTTATTAAAAATTTCTTCGCAAAACTTGTTAATATGGCTAGAACAGCACACGATTTTGCCACAAAAATAGAAATTAAAAAGGTATAAAATTTTCAGGAATTATGGTAGCCTTAATCTTGGGAAATTAAGGTTTTTTGATGATAACATCCAAATACATTAAGGATTTTCTTGCCTATCTGGAAGTCGCTCAAAATAAGTCCAGAAAAACAATGGAAAATTATACTCATTATCTTCAACGTTTTGAGGGGTTTTTGGCGGAAGAATTGAATCCGAAAAATCTTACTTTGCAAAAAATTCAAAATTACCGCCTTTATCTTAACCGTTACAAGGATTCGCACGGAAATTTATTAGGAGTAAAAACACAAAATTATCACATAATCGCGCTTCGGGCGTTTCTGAAATATCTCTCGAAAAATGACATAAAAACATTGGCTCCCGAAAAAATTGAACTTAGCAAAATAGAAAAAAGAACAGTGGAAGTTATTTCAAGGGACGAACTTGAAAGATTATTCAAAGCCGTTGATAAAACAACAAAAACAGGAGACAGGGACGAAGCGATTCTTGAAACGCTTTACTCGACAGGTCTGCGTGTAAGCGAATTGACATCGTTAAACAGGGATCAGGTGGATTTGAAAAGAAGAGAATTTATGGTTCGCGGAAAAGGTCGAAAGCCAAGGATAGTTTTTCTTTCAGCGAGAGCATCCAATGCGATAGAAACTTATTTGGAGAAAAGGAACGACAATTTAAGACCGCTTTTCATCAATAATATTAAAAAAGAAATATTGGATGAAGATAAACGCAGGCTCACTCCGGTAAGCGTGGAAAATATAGTAAAAAAATATGCTTTGAGAGCGGGGATTATAAAAAAAGTAACCCCTCACACTTTGCGGCATTCATACGCTACGGAACTTTTAATAAACGGGGCGGACATAAGATCTGTGCAGGAAATGTTAGGGCACAGTTCAATTACAACAACACAGGTTTACACCCATGTCACGGATAAAAAATTAAGGGAAATTCACGAAAAATATCATCGCTAGTTTTTTACTGGGCTCATTTGGTATAATCAAACAGACCGAAGCAAAAGCGAAGGTTAAACGATAACGTGGCCGTAGGCCGCAACAACACACATGATAGCAGTTAAAAACATTACTAAAAAATACAAAGACAGAACAGTTCTTCAAGATATTTCTTTTACTGTTGATGGAGGAGAGTTTGTTTGTATTGCGGGGAATTCGGGAGCGGGTAAAAGCACGCTCATTCATGCTCTTATAGGTGCGACTAAAACAGATAATGGAGAAATTGAAGTGGACACCTATAAGGTATCTGCTTTAAATCCGGAACAAATTCAGGAATACAGAAGAAAAATCGGAATTGTTTTTCAGGATTACAAACTTCTTCCGAAAAGAACGGTTTTTGAAAATGTCGCATTTGCGCTTCAAGTTGCAGGATACGACGATGAATTTATCCAAAAAAGAACAGCGGAAGTTCTTAAATTGACCGGGCTTGAAGATCACAGAAATAATCTGCCTCACGAACTTTCGGGAGGGGAAAGACAAAGAACTGCAATTGCACGGGCGTTAGTACATGCTCCTGAACTTTTATTTGCGGATGAGCCGACAGGAAATCTTGATCCGGAAAACACGGAAGCATTGGCGAAACTTCTCTTAAAAATAAATAAAGGTGGAACGACAATTATTCTTGCAACTCACGATAAGGATGTAATTGGAATGATAAAGAAAAGAATTATCACACTTGACAACGGAAGGCTTGTAAGCGATAAAAGGGGCACGAATTTTTAAATTGGAAATATGTCAAAATACGATATCATAGGACTCCGATCTGCGGGATTCCGCTCAAACGGGTTTACTTTGGTTCGCCATATATTAAAAGAAAAGTTTGGAGAAAAATGGTTTTTTGAAAAATTTGATGATAAGAAGTCATGGGGTGAAGCCGTTTTAACTCCTTTAGGAAAATTTTAAGGAAATTTTAAGAAAATTTTAAATAGTACTGCTATACATGGAATGGCAGTATTTTTTAACATACAAAAATATGGACGAAAATTGTATGAAATTACACATATCGGATAAGCGGTATCCAGCTTTGCTAAAGCAAATTTTTTCGCCGCCGGCAGTGTTGTTTTGTAAAGGAAATTTGGAACTTCTTTCATCGCCGTGCATAAGCATTGTGGGGACCAGAAGAAGCTCGGATTACGGAGAATTTATGACGAGAAAAATAATAAACGAGCTTTCCGCAACAAGTTTAACAATAGTATCAGGGCTTGCAAAAGGGATAGATACAATTGCGCACGATGCTGCCATGAAAAATAACATGCCAACAATTGCAGTGCTTGGAAGTGGTATGCACAATATTTATCCTCAACAAAATAAAGGTCTTGCCGAACAAATTAAGGGAAAAGGCTTGATTATAACGGAATATGAGGATGAGGAAACCCCTCAAAAATGCAATTTCCCGAAAAGAAATCGTATTATAAGCGGACTTTCGATTGCAACTTTGGTGATCGAAGCTCCGGAAAAATCGGGAGCGCTTATCACTGCCAAACTGGCGCTTGAACAAGGCAGGGAAGTTTTTGTAATCCCGGGAGATGCGGATGAAATAAATAGTATGGGAATAATAAAATTGCTTCAGCGTGGAGGGGCATATCCGATTAGTTCGGGAAAAGAAATTATAGATGTACTGAATGAGCAAAGCGTTTTGCCGTGTTTTGACACCCAGTCGAAAGCATCGGGTTTGGCACGGAAACCAACCGCAAACCCACTATTCACCCGGAATCTCATACACAAATTTACACAGCTCGAATCAAAAATATTAGGAATAATCCCTGCGCACAGAGGAATAAACATAGATCAAATACACCAAAAACTTACAGATATCATTTCCCAACAAATAGAAATACAAAAATTGCTCGAAGCGATTTCCATGCTCGAATTAAAAAGGCTAATTTTATTAAAGGGTGGAAAATATTACCGCAAATGATAGAATGGTCTTTGACTTCAAACCTATATGTACAAACTAAGAACATACCATAAACATCCTGAAGGCAGAATCTTTGCTTGGATGGCTTTAATTTTGGCGGGGGGAATAGGGCTTTTAAGCCCGATACTGCCAAATTTCGTAAAGTCAATTATGCATACGGATTTTTCTACGAGTATATTTTATTCATTGATGTCCATAGTTACATTGGTTGGCGCCACCACAAGCGTCATAGTCTTTAAAAAATTCCAACGGACAAAAATCGCGAAATTCGGATTTATTATGCTTGCTGTAATTTATTTTTTACTTGTCTTTGTAAGTAAATTTATAGAATTAACAATTATTATTGCGGCAAAAACATGGCTTCAGGTACTGCTTGTAATAACAATAGGTCTTTTTATCCGAGATTTCGCAAAGTCTAAAAATTTGGGAGCGGAAGAAGGAAGATATTTCAAATTTCAAAACATAGGAGCGCTTATAGGAATATTCTCCGGGGGATTTTTGGCTACAAAGTTTTCTTACGAATTTATATTTGTTATAGCGGCGGCGGTGCTTGTTGTGGGATTCATTTATTTTTATCACGGACATGTAATACAAAAACATCCGGCAATAATAAACGCGGCAAAAGTCGATTCACAAAAATTTTTGCATAATATAAAAAGATTTTTCAGTGATAAAGAAAGAGCAAAAGCTTATTCAATTTCACTCTCCATGATGGCATGGATATGTTTCAAGTATCTATATGTCCCGCTTTACATAGTGAGCTCGGGATATTTGGAAAGCATGGTGGGATTGGTACTTTCAATTTCAATTATCCCACTGATATTTTTAGAAACTGAAGTTGGCGATTATGCGGATAAAAAGGGGATACGACTGCCGATTTCATTGGGGTTTTTGATTGTAGGGATTATTCTGCTGATAATATTTTTCAGTCCGTATCCAATGCTGAATTTTATATTTGTGATATTGGCGAGTTTTGGAACGGCATTGATAGAACCGCTTTCGGAAACGCTTCTTTTTAAACATCTGCCAAAAGAGGAAGAAGATGATTTGTACGGAGTTTTTATGACAGCGGACCCTGTAGCATATTTTATAATTCCGTTAATCGGAGCGGCAGTTTTATTTTTCCTTCCCTTTAAATCTTTATTTGCCGTTTTTGCAGGATTAATGCTTGTCGTGAGCCTATATACTTGGATCAGTCTAAGGGAACACACTGAAAAAACTAGGTAGGAGAAGCAGTGGTCGCAACATTCGTGGCCCTGTAAACTTCTTCCAAAGTTGTTAGCCCTTGGGAAACTTTAATAAATCCATCTTCGCGCATTGTTGTCATTCCCGATTTTCGGGCTACCGCAATCAAATCTACAAGGCTGGAATCATTTAAAATTAACGTTTTCATTTCAGAATTAATGGTAATTACTTCAGCTAAAACAAGACGTCCCGTATATCCGGTTTGACTGCATGCTTCGCAACCGTGGACTTCGGGAATTTTTTCGGGAAGATTGAAAGGAACCCCCAGATTGATATTTTTTAAACCGCCAATGACACTTTCAAATTCTTTTTTTTCGCTTTCGGAAATTGGTCTTAAAGTATGGCATTTCGGACAAACTTTTCTTACAAGCCTTTGAGCGATAATGGTATCAAGAGCAGGCGCAACCATAAAAGGAGGCAGTCCCATGTTTCTCAAACGAGGGATGGTTTCTATAGCGCTGTTGGTGTGAAGGGTGCTCAAAACAACGTGTCCCGTTAATGCGGCTTGTGCAGCAGTTTCAGCAGTTTCCAGGTCACGAATCTCACCAAGCATTACAACATCGGGATCCTGGCGCAAAATTGCTCTAAGACCGCTTGAGAACGTATAACCGCGTTTTTCGTCTATTTGGCTCTGACTCACGCCTTTTATTGGATATTCAACGGGATCTTCCAAAGTTATAATCTTGTTTTCGGACGTATTCATTTTTCCCAGAACGGTATACAAAGTTGTTGTTTTACCACTTCCGGTAGGCCCTGTGCAGAGCACCATTCCGTGGGAAATATCGCAAACATCATTAACTTTTTTTAACGCCAATCCCTGGAACCCAAGCCCCTCAAAATCATGCATTGCAACCTCGCTTACAAGGAATCTGCACACGAAAGATTCTCCATAAGGAGTTGGAATTGAGGATACGCGGACACCGATCTTTTTATCATTGAACATGAAAGTATAACGTCCGTCTTGAGGGATTGAAGTCACATTAAGCTGCATGCGGCTGCTGTATTTAAGCTGACTTGAAATATTTTTATAAACATCAAGTTTAATTTCAAAAACTTTATGCAGTACGCCGTCAATTCTAAATCTTACAACAACAGTATTTTCCTCGGGTTCATAGTGAATGTCGGAAGCGCGAGTTTTCATCGCTCCGATATTTAAGAGATTAAGCCCTTCTTCAGAAGGAATAGTCGCTAATTGCTTTGGAAGATCGGACAACGCGGCAATTTCTTTTTCATATGTTTTTATCGCCTTTTCTTCAACATTTTCAATTATTTCGATTTTTTTATACTGCTGTGTGCCTTCATAAATTTTTAGTGCATCATCTATGCCTGATGCGGAAGCAAGATTCAAATCAATTTCGTATCCTTCGTCCTGCAGATGTTTAATGACATCCTTGGTCTCAGGTTTATCTATATCCTGTACGGCTAAACGAACTTTTTTGCCGGTTCGGAAAAATGGAATCACGCGCGAACTTTTGGCCGTTTCGAGATCAAGAAGCTTCAAAAAATCAGGATTAAGAGGAGTTTTACCGATATTTATATATGGCAAATTAAGCTCACCTGCAAGCCTTATAGTAGATTTCTCCTGAAATTCTCTGTTTACATCGGCAACATTACCCTCAAACGAAACAGGCTTTTTAATATCGTCTTTGCCAATTTTTTTCGAATCATCTTTTATGCTGGTTTCCGCCATAATTTAGATATAAATTTATCTGAATATTATAGCAGAAAATTGGCATTAAAGAAACCCCACCTGATCTATTTAATCTTTTTGACTGCAGCCGCAATAGATTTTGCCCCTTCCTCATCAATCCCTTCAACAGCGGAAAGATCTTTTGCAGTTAATCCCTTTAATTGTTCTACAAGGGTCAAATTTGCGGTTTTTAGCTTTTCAACGAGATTAGGATCAATCCCGAGTTCTTCAACGGTATTTGCTTCAAGTTTTGCTTCAGCCTTTGGCAAGCCCCCTTCAAATTCGCTTATATCGAGGATATCAATCTCCCATCCGGTTAAAAATGAAGCAAGCCTCACGTTTTGACCTTGTTTGCCGATTGCAAGAGGACGTTGGTCCGGCTGTACATAAACTTTTGCGCGCTTTTCATTTTCGAAAAGTTTTATAACAGCCGTTTTGGCAGGAGCCAAAGAGGTTTTTATATACTGCTCCATGTTGTCCGACCATCCGATAATATCAATTCTTTCTCCGTTTAATTCCTCCATTATATTTTGAACACGCACGCCTTTTTGCCCTACGCAGGAACCGATAGGATCGATTTTTTCATCAATGGAACGAACTGCAACTTTGCATCTTACCCCCGGATCACGTGCAATTGATTTTACCTCGACCAAGTTAGATTTAATCTCGGGAATTTCCAGCTCAAGCAATTTTTTAACAAGATTTTTATGAGTTCTTGAAATTAAAAGTTCAGGTCCTCTGCTTGTTTTTATAACCTTATCAAGATAAAGCTTGATTCTTTGTCCGGAATAATATTTTTCTCCCGGGATTTGTTCCTCAAAAGGAAGTGTGACTGTAATTTTGTCATCAAGGTTCAGATAAACATTCCTTCCGTCCACACGATGTACAACGGCATTGATAAGCTCATTCTCACGGCCTTTAAACATTTCGTACATTACATCTCTTTCGGCTTCCTGAATTTTTTGGATTATAACTTGTTTAGCCGCCTGAGCCGCAATTCTCCCGTAATTTGTAGGGGTGACATCAATCTTGATTTGATCTCCGATTTTTGCGTTTTTCTTGTATTTTTTCGCGTCTTTTCCAGCCATTTCCAAATCTTCGGAAGCAACGTTTTCCACAACGGTTTTAACCAAATAAACGGTTGCAAGTCCGGAATTTTCGTCAAGCTCCACATCGACATTCTGGTCTTTATTCCCATAATCTTTACGATACGCCGCCCTTAAAGCAGCCTTGATCGTTTCCAAAACAATATCTTTTGGAATATTTTTCTCATCACATAACTGATTAACAGCAGCAAGAAATTGAGTTTGCATAAAAAAAAGTTAAGTATTCAAACAAAAAACAGAATCATTAAGGATTCTGTTTAACTGGCGAGATCGTAACATTTTTCAATTGCTTTGTAAATAGCATCTGAAGCAAAACCTCTGGAAATTAAAAACCTGAAAGCCCTCTCTTTTTGCTTCTGTAAGGGGTATTTCTCCCATATCCGCTTCCTTGCCCCCAAAGCTTCAATAGCCAAATTGGATTCATCCAAGCCGGCATTATCCAAAGCGGAATCAATAATTTCTTTGGGAATTCCTTTCAGTCTAAGTTTTCCTTTAAGAAAAAATTTTCCGGCAGGTTTAATCCTTAATTTGCTAAGGATAAAATCCTCGGCATATTTTTTGTCGTCCAAATAGTTAAGCTCAAATAATCTTTGTATGGCATGCCCAATTTCGGCATCCGCCATGCCGCGCTTCTTTGAAAACGCCCTCAGCTTGTTAAGCATTTCCGCATGCGTATATCTTTTTTTTGAAAGAATCCGCAATGCATACGTCATAAGTTTTTCATAGTCCTCCGAAAACTTAAAGGATGCTGAAAAATTGCCATTCACAAGGCGGCAGAAAGATTTCGACCGTAGTGTACTTACTGGTACGCGAGGATCGAAATCTTTCGACAACACAGTAGATGATAGTTTTCCAGCATTTCCTTTCTCCTTATGCATTTGCAGGTAATTTAGCGATTACCTTCTCTTTTGCTTTAGGGGTTCCATAAAGCAATGTTTTTACATCTTTCTCAATTTCTCTTAAAACTTTTTCGTTTTCCATTAAGAAAGATTTTACATTTTCACGACCTTGTCCAAGTTTAATATCTTTGTAGGTGTAAAAGGCTCCGGATTTGCGCGTAATCTCGTATTTCGCAGACAAATCAAGCAAATCTCCCTCAAAAGAAATTCCGCGATTATACATAACATCAAATTCAGCCATCTTAAACGGAGGAGCAATTTTATTTTTTACAATTTTCACTCTCACCCTTATGCCTACAGGTTCCTTTGAAGCATCGCCGGGTTCCTCAATTTTCCCGATTTGTCTTATATCCATTCTTACAGACGAATAAAATTTAAGAGCTTGTCCTCCGGTAGTGGTTTCCGGGTTCCCAAACATAACCCCAATCTTCATGCGCAATTGGTTTAAGAAAATCACAGTAGTCTTTGTCTTTGAAATTATAGCGGTAAGCTTGCGTAAAGCTTGACTCATAAGCCTTGCCTGAAGCCCCATATGAGCATCCCCCATATCGCCGTCTATTTCGGCTCGCGGGGTTAAAGCGGCAACAGAATCCACTATAATTACATCGAAAGCGTTGCTGCGCACCAACGTTTCCAAAATTTCCAGCGCCTGCTCTCCGCTGTCAGGCTGAGAAAGAATAAGATCGTCAACTTTTACACCTATTTTCCTTGCATATTCGGGATCCAAAGCATGTTCAGCATCAATAAAAGCACCAATTCCACCCTTCTTTTGCGCCTCGGCTAAAATATGAAGGCTGAGTGTTGTTTTTCCCGAACTTTCCGGACCAAAAATCTCAACAACACGACCTCTTGGCACGCCACCACCAAGTGAAACATCTAGGGAAATTGAGCCGGTAGATATTGTTTCAATAGGAACATGGGGATTTTCTCCCAAGATCATAATTGATCCTTTCCCGAAATTTTTTTCGATCTGTGCAATAGCCAACTCTATTGCTTTGTCTTTTTCGTTTTTCGCATCCATACGAATTTTGTTAAGTGATATTTGTCACCCCAAGCATAGGTGAGTACGCACTCACCGTCAATACTATTTTTTGTTTTTCTCGGAAAACAGATGTGACACTACCTTAAATATCACAGAAAGATTAAAAAATTATTAAAAAAACTTAAAATATTATTTAACTTCACTTTTCTCCTCGCCTGCCACGGCTTCCTTCTTCGCGACTTCTTTTGTCACCACAGCCACTACTTTTTCCTTCTCTTCGTCCTTTGCTTCCTCTTCCTCATCCTCCAGCCTGAAAAATCCATATATGCTTTTTCTTGTTCCAAAAGCCACATTTTTGGTGCCGCATTTTTTGCACTTATACACATACTTGCCTCCCACGCGCAAAGTTTCAACAATCTCTTCACAATCTTTACAGTAGAAAATTATATCACCCAAATTTTCGCTTACTTTTGTCATTAAATGTTTTTGTTATTATCTGTATCATGATTTTTCGCGGAAAGATTGCTTAAAGATTCCTGCACCGGCCCCCACACTTTTGTCGGAGCTTTGTAAGCATTACTGCTTGTCATGGCTTCCTCTATCGTCATATCTCTTTTTAAGGATAAGTCACTTTTTTCTCTGTCAGTCGAATCAATTTTTATCAACGGTTCAATATGCCCTTCTTCCTCAAAATTAACTTCTTTTGTGCGAATCAGCAAAATGCTTCCTGAAATAAGAACACAAACACCGATAAAAGATAAAATCATTCCAAAACCCAAGTTTTTTTCGGTGATATTCAGTCCAAATTTAGGATGAAAATACACGGATGCAGTCAAAATCAGCATCAAAATGCTCAAGCTCCCGTTAAAAATATGCAGATGAGATTCTTTCAAGGGTAATTTAGGCAAAGGCTTTTCCATCAAAATCATAATAATCATCAGTAAAGAAGCGGCTGACGCAAGGAGAACAAAAAGTCCGGCAAGATAAAGAGGACCTGTAATACCAAGAAAAGTATCGCCAATTTTAAACCTGTCGATATCGCTGTACCAAGGCATAAACACGCTTATAAAAGCAATAAACGAACCGACCAAAATGATTTTTTCTGGGAGCGCCAGCATTTTCAGTCTGAGCTTTAATGAATTAGGCATATAATGAAAGGGTTAATGTCGTAGAAAGAATAACTTAAAAACAAGGATTGTAAAGAGCGTATATTTTTCAGTATATTCATACCATGAAAATTGCTGTTGATATTAGATCAGCCTCGGGAGAAAAAGCCGGCAAAGGGTGGTTTACTTTTTATATTATCCAAAATCTTCTTGAGCAGGATCAAAAAAATCACTACCTGCTTTACGCGCAAAATAAAACTCCGGGATTTGATAAGTACAAAAATGCGCAAATTAAAGTGATAAATTCAAAGGGGATTTTATGGCACTATAAAGTTGTTAAAGATATTCAAAAAGAAGCCCCCGACATTTTTATCGCTCCAACAAGCTATATTATTCCGGTGCTTCTTCCCAAAAGCATCAAAACAATTTTGGTTGTGCACGATCTTGTGTCGTTTTTTTATCCTCACATGCACAATAAAAAAGCCGCTTTTATCGAAAGGTTTCTTCTTAGAACTGCGCTGAAAAAAGCCAAAAAAGTTATAGCTGTTTCAAAAAATACTAAAAATGATATAATCCAAAAATTTAACTATGAAAAAAATAAAATTAACATTGTTAATTGCTCTGCTTCTGATGATTTTAAGCCGGTTGAAGCGGGCTCTCTCTCATCATTTATAAAAAAAACGAATCTTCCCGCGAACTTTTTTTTGGCTGTCGGGACTCTTGAGCCGCGCAAAAATTACATAAATTTAATCAAAGCGTTTGGGAGAGTAAACAAGCGTTATCCGAATTATCATTTGATAATTGTGGGGAATAACGGATGGAATTACGAACAAATTTACGAAGAAATAAAAATAAATTATCTGCAGAAAAAAGTGCATATTTTAGGATATCTCTCGGGAAAAAGCTTGAACAATCTTTATAATCTTGCGAAAGGATTTGTGTTTCCTTCTCTTTATGAAGGATTTGGAATCCCGCCCCTTGAAGCCATGAAATGCGGATGTCCGGTAATCGCTTCAAATACATCTTCACTGCCGGAAGTGGTTGGAGAAAGCGCAATTTTAATTTCTCCGCACAGCGTATCTGAAATGGAAAATGCAATGCTGTCACTCGTTAAAGATAAAAATCTCTGCGATAATCTGCGTCAAAAAGGTCTAAAACAAGCCAAAAAGTTTTCATGGAAAAATTCAGCGGCAAAATTGTTAAAAATGATAAAAAAACTCTGAATATGATTACCCGATAGAAAAAATACCTATACCGCCGGAACCAGTTCCAATTGACCGGGCAAGACTGCTATCAAATCCTAAATAAAACATCATTTTCTCTTCTAGTTCATGCCATTTGGCAGAGGGGATTTGTCCAATTTTCTTTTTTAATCTTTCCTTGGCTGCGACGCGCATTTGAGGCAGTAACAAATGAGATACATCATCCAGCCCCGAATTTTTATCAAGCTCAACTTCCCACGCAGGGTATCTGACACTACCTGAACTGCAAGGAACTATCGTAATAGTATTAGCTTTTTGATTATAATCAGTTCTGCTGACGATAAGGCATGGTCGCGTTTTTTTTATTTCACTGCCTTTCGTGGGATCTAAGGCAATTATCCAAATTTCACCTCTCCGTGGATCACGCATAATATTTAAATTAGATTATGAAAAATCAGCTTCTGCCAACTCATGCTGCTCTTTTTTATAAGCTTCATCTTGTTCCATACGTAAAAGATTTTCTTCGAACACTTCCTTAAGTTTATATTGTTTATACTCGGTAAACACAATAGTGCAATATTGACCTTGAGAGATATTATTTTTCTCTGCACCAATTTCTATCTCGCGAGCTAAGATTTCAGGCAAACGAATTGTCTTTGAAATTGTTTTAGTCATATGAAATGTAATACTTTATGTCATAACAATTGTAATATAAAATTGGTTACAATACAAGTGAATGTATTAAGAAAATGAACAACGATTTGTGCGAACAAGCGTAAAATGTCATAATATGCCCAAGATTAAACTTGAGCAATGTTCACAAAAAAACCAATCAATAAAGTAGGCATCATCACTAAACGGGATATTGCCGCCGATCCGAAAATCGCGCAGTTCATAAAAAGTCTGGTTAAATACCTGAAAAAACATAAAAAAGAAATTTTGCTGGACAATAACGCATGCCAGCTTTTTAAAAACACGGTCGGACATAAAAAAGAAGAATTGCTTAAAAATGCCGATTTTGTGATTACCTTGGGCGGAGATGGAACAATATTGAAAACAGCCCGCAGAATTACACGTAAAAAAATACCGGTTCTTGGCGTCAATATGGGGAATTTGGGTTTTTTGACGGAATGCAAACCGGAAGAAGTTTTAGAATATTTGGAGAAAATTTTTGCCGGTCAGTATAACGTTGATAAAAGGTCTCTTTTGCGCGTAACAATTTATAGAAAAGGAAACAAAACAGCAACTTTTCTTGCGCTGAACGATGCCGTAATCAACCAGGGTGCTTTTGCCAGACTTATAACAATGAATCTTGAAGTAAACGGACGCAAACTTGTGGAATTCAGTGCGGACGGAATGATAATTGCGACACCGACAGGCTCAACCGCCCATTCGCTTTCAGCCGGAGGTCCCATAATCCATCCGCAAATTGAAGGAATTATAATAAATCCGATTTGCCCAAGTTCACTTGCGATGCGCCCGATAGTTGTTCCCGACAGCAGACAAATCACAGTTACTATAGAAACTCAAAGAAGAGAAAAAGGGGATTATATTGGCCTTACCATTGACGGGCAGGATGTAACAAGATTGGAATTTGGAGATAAAATAAAATTTAGAAGAAGTAAACGCTCAATTCACCTAGTCAGATTAAAAAACCGCTATTATAAAATGCTTCGCAACAAGTTGAATTGGGGAGAAAAGTGAAGTTGCAGGTAGCAGGAAGCGGCTGGGAGAGGTAATTATTGTTT
>Ga0209541_10005451_pt1 | contig 22182 bp, 31 predicted proteins | sample RifCSPlowO2_01_FD_184027 | JGI IMG/M metagenome (GOLD analysis project Ga0209541, IMG submission 184027) | Groundwater microbial communities from Rifle, Colorado - Rifle CSP2_plank lowO2_0.1 (SPAdes) (version 2) | ecosystem: Environmental > Aquatic > Deep subsurface > Groundwater | place...
CTACGGTTGAAACAAAATACCCGACTGACCATAGTCCGCTCTGGGGATATATCTCATTGATGAATTTGAATTTCTTTCTTAGGACTTGGGAACTATGTCCTTTCAGCTTCTGTACGACTTCTGCCACTGAATACTTTGGCGGAATCTCCATGAGGATATGGACATGGTCGTCTCCGGTATTGATGCTGTGGAAATACCAGTCTGGGCAGGTTCTTTGCACTTGATACAGACTCTTGATTAACTCTGAACGGACATAGTGTTTCAACCACTTCCTGCGGTATTTAGTCCCCCACACGATATGATACTGGATTGGGTAAATACTATGGTTCAGGTGCCGAATTCTCATGCTGACAGCATAGCACTCCGTGCTATGCCCATTCATCCCCGTCCTTCAGGCGGCTATACGATATGACGCCGCCTTTCGGACGGGGTTTCCTGTAAGGAAGTAAAAACCCCGCCAACGGCGGGGTAAATTTGGGAAAACCTGGGTTATTTGTCCTTATTTATCTGCTTCCATAGCCAAACCGCGGCCAACACGCCGACCACTCCCCAGATGATGATGAGCAATAAATAGAGTGTCCCCCACAGGCCGCTGCCCTGCATCATATAGCCCATCCCGTCCCAGGGACCGCTGTCCGTTCCCATCATTCCGATTCCCGAAAACCCAAGGATTTTTTTCATTTGCGTCAATTTAATTTGTGCATACTTATTATAGTCTATCTTAGTAATGATTTCAACGCATCCTGTCTTTGCGAGCGTAGCGAAGCAATCTCTTTTTTGTGGGATTGCCGCGCCATTTTCAGTGGGGCTCGCAATGACTGTCAAAGAGAAAACTTTAATCAAACTTTCTTCAAAAGCGGCGCGAATTTCTGCCGGAGCTTGGCGATCTTCGGGTTGATGATCGCCTGGCAGTACGGTTTGTCGGGATTGTTTCGATAATATTCCTGGTGGTATTCCTCGGCCTCGTAAAATTTCTCGAGCGATTTGACTTCCGTCACGATCGGCGCGTCAAATACTTCCTCGTTATTGAGCTTCTCTATAAACGCCTCGGCTTCGCGCCGTTGGATGTCATTTGAGTAAAGAATTATGGAGCGGTACTGCGTGCCCACATCGCTTCCCTGCTGGTTCATCGTGGTCGGATCGTGCGTCGCAAAAAATACGTTCAAGAGGGTTTCGTAGGAAATCTCGCTCGGATCGTATTCCACTTGCAAAACTTCCGCGTGCCCCGTTTGTCCCGAGGAGACCTCCTCGTAGGTTGGGTCCTCAGTCTCCCCGCCGGAGTACCCGGATTTCACTGACACCACACCGCGCAAACGCTCAAAGACCGCCTCGGTGCACCAAAAACATCCCCCGCCGAAAACCGCGATTTGAGTCTGTTTAGATAACATAAAACAAGTATAACAGACAAAGCCAACTTAACGTTTAACTATTAAGTCCGCCTTAGTGCATGCCTAAAGAGCAATACTGCGAGGAGCGGAAAAGCCAAGCTAGTGTAAAGCCCCGGATAATAACCTCCAATTTCCAATGCATACCAGACGTGGGTCAATTCATATAATGAGATAGTTCCCAGTAAAACCGCAATTAAGGTTACTAGCTTGTTCGCTCGGACCAAAAAATAAGCGACTATCACTGCAAGCCAGAACAAAATTTGAAGCAAAATAAATCCGGTTTTGTAATTCGATAGTCCCAAAAACCTGAAAATCAGCTGCGCGTGATTATCGATTCTGTAAAAATCCGAAAAATACTCCTCTACTCCGTGAATAACGAACACTACAGCCGAAATCAAAACCAAAGTCTTTATTTTCATGGGTTCGTCGCTTTACTGGACTATAAATCCTTAAACGGCTCAACCCGCGGGTTGAGCCGTTTAATAACTACGAACTACTATCTACTAATTTAATTACAGATGAGCGCCGCTTTGCACTGCGCCTGTGCGTCGCCCGTGAGAGAGTCGCAAGCCGCGCACTGCATGGCTTTGAGGTCTGTCGAGCCGCCCGCACTTCCGGTCGCCTCTCCCTGCACACCCCCACCAGTCGGCACTTGCGGCATCATGGAGCTCAGGTCACTAAACGTCACCCCGCTCGGGAGGTTGAATATCGAGCTGTCCACTCCCCAGGAATCACAGCGATAATCAGCCTTTTTTTCTGGATCCAGCGTTTGCTGCTCCGCGCTCGCGTCCGCCTGCGCGTCAGCGTCAAGCGACATTTTGAAGCCCTGCATCATCCCATCCATCCAGGTATAGCTGGTTTGTCCTTCCACGAGCATATGCCCTTTCGTGGTCTGTCCGTTCACCGTCGAATCAAAATCCGTGCGCATTTTGCCGGCGCCCACATAAACTGTGCCGGTATAGCTTCCGCCATCCGTCGTGTCAGTAAACGTACACTTCTGCGACCGCCCCGAAGCGAGCAACTCATTGAGCGACTGCTGCGCGGACGAAGTATTATCAGTTGTCGGCGTTCCGTTGTCCGCGCCCTTGTCGCCGCTCATGAAAAAAAATACGAGCACCAGCACTATGACGATTCCCACTACGGCCCAAAGTAATGTTTTGTTCATTTATTATTGTTTAATTATAGGAAATTTCTACTATCCCTGCAAAATCTCAAATATTTTATGTCTTGATTTGCCGCCGGAGAGCAGGCGAATATTGGAGGGCGCCGTGTTGAAATGCAGCGCCAGAGCCTCAATCACGGCTTCGTTCGCCTTCCCCTCAATTGGCCGCGCCGTAACTCGGACCTCGTAGTCTTCCAAACCGACCTGCTCTACAAAGTCGTCACGCGCTCCCGTCTTTACTTTCACGTAAAGTTTCATGCGGTTTCGCTACGACATAAAAAGGGGCGAAAACGTGGATCTTGTCCATAATCTTGTCCTTGTCGGTTTTGCCGGTCGCGGCATTATAGAGCCCACTCATTTTTCGGAGCTTATGAACGCGCTTCTTCTTTTTCGCGATCTGCCGCGAACGGTGTCTGCTAGTACCTTTACTCATATCGCTAAGTGTAGCCTTATTTGGCGTTTCGCACAATGAGTAAAAGAAAAACTGGGGCTAGCCTGGTGGGCTAGCCCCGTTGGTGGAAAGAGTATATGGGTTAAAACGCTTCATGTCGCTGAGGCGGAGTCCCTCGCTCCACCAGAGGATTTGTTTCTCGCCAAGCGGGATCGAGCAGCAGGAATTCCCCAAAACTAAAATCAGAGTGTTCTTTTTACCGAGCCGCGTGACGCATCGTTTCGCAAACCGCATACACTTCGGCAGATCGATGAGTTTACCAAGTTCCGACCAGGTCCGAATTCGGGCGTCAAGATAGTAAGCGAGAATCGCGGACGTTTGCAAAGCTGGTTTGAAACCGGACGTGAGAATCCGCACTTCGCCCCCGCCAATTTCTGTCGCCAGCATCACGGCCAGCTCCTCCGTCTTCTCTATGCCGTCTCTGGTCAGTGCTTGTCCCAGGAAATACCCATGTCTAACCACGAGCAGCGCGCTCATATATCCTCCCCTCGAAAAACTGATTACAACAAGAATAAAGATAAACAAGCCCTGCCGTCAAACAAAAAACGGCCCGATGAAAGCCGGTTTCTCCTTCCCTCTCCCCTTGCCCCTCTACCCTTGACTCTTCCCTTCAAACTCCAGCGCGCAGGAATTGATGCAAAATCGTTTGCCAGTGGGCTGGTCCACGGCGTCATCAAACACGTGCCCGAGGTGCGAGCCGCAATTTTTGCAGACGACTTCGGTCCGGCGCATGCCGTGATCATTGTCTTCCCGCAGCTCAATATTTTCCTTGTTCGCCGGATCATAAAAAGACGGCCAGCCCGTGCCGCTCTCAAACTTGGTCTGGGAAGAAAAAAGCGGAGCCCCGCAGGCTGCGCAGTGATACATCCCGTCGTCTTTCATATCCACGTACTTGCCGGTAAAAGGCGCTTCGGTACCTTTCCCGCGCAAGACCTGATACTGCTTCGGGGTGAGTTTCTTCTTCCAGTCCTCCTCGGTCATATCTTTCATATTTTTCGTAATTGCGTCTCCAAAAATTTAACTGCTCATAATTATACCAAAAAATACAAAAGACCGTTTACGTAGGTCTCCCGCTATGGATAGCGGACGGCAGACTTTTTAGGGTCTGCATTAGTTAATGTAGCGACTGGGGGTGTGCATTGCCTTGTCCCAATCCGCCATGATAGCCCTCATGGCTTTTGACTGCCAGACCCTTCGTTTGATCTGGCTCACGGGGTGGGTGCCTCCCTTGCGGCCCTCGAGGAGAATCTGGGAATAAGTGATTTGGTTCCGCAGCCCCCCGAAATTTGTCCGCTTCCGGGACTCGTATTCGCTCCTGCCCGTCAAATACAGCTTGGCGGCGAAGCTGATCAAGTGATGCTCGTCGCGAGTGAGAAAACTCGCCACCAGGGCCAGTGGACTCCCGGTGAAGATCGTGGTGATTTCCAGCGCCAACTTCATCCAGGTCTTGCGCTGAAGCTTGAGTCCTTCTGCCTGGCGGGCCTTCTCGAGAATCAACTTGTAGCTTTTCGCGAATGCCCGCCGGGCCGCCCCTGCATCATGCCAGGCGATTGAGTCCAGGTAATCCTCGATCTCTTCCATGAAACGAACAGTTGGATCCATCGGCCCTCCCCGATTAATCATCTCAGACTACAACCAATTCGCGATGCTTTGACGTAGAGTGATAAGCTTCAAAGATAAACTCAATACACTCTTGGTCAAGTTGCCGCTCCGAGCATTCTGCCAGATACAATTTGGCGAGAACGCGGACCAGATAATTTTCATTTTCGCAAAGTTCCTCCGCAACACCTGCCAGACAGCTGTCCTTGAAAAGGTTCCAAGCGTCTGCCGCGGGACCGAGCCACCGGCAACTGCTGCGCCGCAGCCTTTCGACTTCCGCTGAGCGTTTCAGAAGAAAGACATACATCTCGCCCATGCTCTTACGGGCGGCGTCCGGATCGCTCCACAAACCACAGTCCAGATAAGGCGAAATCTGATGGAAAAACCTGTCCACCTGTCGCGCCAGTCTCATATAGCCTCCCTTTATCCTCAACGCCTCAACCTACATCTCCGGCCCGATTTTGTCAATAGAGTTGGCTAAAAAACAGAAGCCCTCGCCAGCCAAAAAGCCAGCGAGGGGAGAGGTGATGATTAAGTGAGTTTGCCTTAGGTAGGGAACTTCAGCAAACGCGAGAGATTGACCTTGTCCGGGGCATCGCACATCGGTATCACGTGCGATAGGAAGTAATAGAAATTCGGCTCGTCTCCCGTATCGTGCCTGATGTGTGAGACCAAACGGATCAGTTTCAGAGTCTCGAAACCAAGCGACGGATCGGGGGAATTGCGGTAGTGATCCCGCAAAACTTTGAATGCGGCCACAACTTCTTTTGCGACCGAACCAGGCTTGACTCTCAAGAGCACGGCCAGCTTTTGCTTCCCCAGCTCGACCGCTTTCAGTTGAGGTATCCCCCTTCCTTCGGGGGGAACGCTGATGGGTCCCGGCTGGTAGAAAACCGCTTCCAGAACTTCTGCTATCCTTCCGGGGTTTATGATTAGCTGCTGGGACGGTGTACTCTGGCCCGCGGACTTAGGGTCGAGCGGCCCCTCCTCGACTTTGAAGCCTAAACGCTTGAGAGCGCCGACCAGATTGTACATCCGGTCAGAACTCACGCCGAGTTCCTCGGCAGCCATCCTGCGATCCCAGGCGTTATCCACCAAAGCCCTGTGCGCCTCGTTGAGTTCCGCGACGCTGAACCGGCGGGATTTCTTGTTCGCGGGGTTCCTCCTCGGCAAAACCGGTTCGGGGACTTCCAGTCCCAGTCTTTTGAGCATTCTGATGCGCGCGTTGAGAACCGGCTCTCCCACTAATAGCCTGCGAGCTGTCTCTGGCCGGCTCCAATTGTTGCGCTTCAGGGATTCATAAGTATCCCGGAGCTGCTTGTCGGTAAGCGCGGCTCTTTCCTTGTACTGTCTGTTGGCGTTCCATACGCCTGGCACCACACCACCTAGTGACATTTTCCCCTCCTGCCTATTTCGGATTCCCATTCTACCAGGAACTGGTCAAACTGTGAAGGGGCGTGCCATCCTTGAAAATAATCCTCATTTATGCGACAATAACCCTCCCCAAAGGAGGGAAGATGCGCCATTGGAGAGATTTGATTTTTCGCTCTTGCAGCTCCCCTGACGGCCTGACTGATCACCGCAACATCTGTCTCGTCGAATTCGACAATGCTACGCGGCACTGCCCAACCCTCGCCATACTGAAATTCTCCGAATACGAATGGAGAGAAGACCTCCCCGCCCCGAAACGACTGGACCTGTTCCTCCGCTTCGGTCTCGAGCTCAACGCCATGTTGGATCTGCTAGCCACCGCCCCAGGGCTTCGCGATGCCGACCGAGCCACCCTACTTCAAACCCGCGAGCACTGGCTTCACATCGACCATTCCTCCCACCACCGGGTGACCCGCTACCGATACTTTGCTGACCTCATGCAGGGCCGGGAGGAAATCAAGGAGTATTTTGACAAGACGAGCCGGGGCGTGCGGCACCACGACTACGAACAGATTTGCTCTGTCCTCTTGAAGCTCCAACGCGACTGTTACGACGCTAGGGCTCTCCAGGATGTTTTTCCGCCCTACAATATCTATGACGTAAGTCTTTTGGGAACGGAGCCAAAAAAATCGACAATCTCACGGGATGAATCCCGACTAACCGCCTAGGACGCGAACTCTTTTTTCAAAAGGGTTCGCGTCCGTTCATTTTATCTCACTTTTTTTGTCTTTTTTCCTTAGAGACGGCCAAGGACTTCTCAACCCAAATAGCTACCTTGTCCTTGTTGTCCATGATTTTCTGGGGCAACTGCCAATAGGACATCTCCATCTGTTTACCTTGCGCATCGTATACAAAAGGTTTGCTGCCATGCTTCTGATAATCCGCGCGGTTGCTGTCCCCGACTTTGAAATACAGCTCTCCGTCTGCGATTATCGCAAAAATCTTACCGTTTTTATATATACCATACCCGCCGAACATCGCCCGCGAAGCGATGCCCGGTATCCCCGCGAGCAAATCATTGACCACGTATTCATTCAAACTCTTGTCGGCTTGTGCCATAAAAAATTATTAAAACTAAGGCATGGGCTGGGCACTTTACAATTTACCAATTCCATAGAATTGGTAAATTTAGCTATGCTGGCTTTGGTGAACTATTCGGCCAAAATATTCTGCGCGCTGCCCATCTTACGCCGGTGTTTGCGACGAAGGTGGTATTTCCGACTGTCCCGTTTCGGCACTCGATTGAGCCGGTGCCTGTGAAAAAGGAGTTTGGATTTCGCTGACTGAGAGAACTGGCGCCGCTGCGGGCTCACTGCTCTGCCCGTGGACGTATCGCTCGAGTCGGGAAATCTCCACTTCTTCTTTGTGCACGACGCGAAGTAAACGGAAAATAACAAATGCGCCCGCCCCCATGAGCAGAAGCGCAACAGCTCCGATCCACCAAACCTGGTTATTTCCCGTCTTGATCCAGACCACAGCCTCGTCCCACCGGTTGTCGATGGATTTCCCTTCGGCAACGATTTCCTGGCAGCGGTCTATGTAAGGCTCCACGTACTCCAAAGCCCCAAAGCTTTCGTTGGTTTGTGCAGCCCGGAGTAATTCTTGAGTCGCCGCCCCACACCTGTTGTTTTGCTGCAGGAATAGACCGTTTCTGACAAGCTCATAGTACGAGTCTGGCTGGTTATAGACGACCTCGTTGTCGGCCAAGACCTTTTTTACCAAATCGCCGGGGATAGCGAAAGCGAATGCGTCGCCACCCTCTTCCAACGAACTGATTTGAAACGTCGACACCCCAACCACCTCGCCATTCTCGTCGAGCATGGGACCGCCGCTTGAACCTGCCGAGATTTTCGCGTCTGTCTGTATGATTTGGAATAAGCCATTTATCGAGTCTTTTATCGCGCTGACACTTCCGGACGTAAATGTCGGCTCCAGAAACGTTTGTTGGCCAACATCAGCGTTCCCAGGAAAGCCCATGACCTTTACTGACTTTCCACTACTAAGCCCTTGGGTGCTGCCTAGAGACAATGCTGGGACGGATTGCTTGTCGATCTTGAGGATTGCCACATCTCGCTCGTCATTCAAAAAATTCTCATTTACGCTCACAACCTCGGCCTGGAAGCCGTCTTTGACATATTCGTCCAAGCTATCATGACGCGATTCGGGATTGAATACGACAACCTCATTTTTTGCGGTAAGGGAACTGTGTTTTAGCACGTACTCAGCTGCTTTTTTCACAAAAGTCACCACCTCTTTCTCGCGTCCATCCACTTCGGCAGCCTCGCTTTCGCTAAGGTCGAGGTACCTGCTGAACAGTCCATACGCAAAAATTGACCGGACGATCGTTTCCTGCAGAATCTTGCCGCTGACTACGTGGGAATTCGTCACGACATACCCTTCACTATTAACAACGAAACCGCTGCCGAGCATCTGCTCGTCCAGCTCCTCAGTCAGGGGCTCTTGCTCCGTCAGCCAGACCGTCATGGTTCGCAGGTCCAGGTCAAAAGCTGGCACCTTGACCTCCCCCGTGACATGGTTGGATACGCGTACCACGCTCGGACGTACGATGTCGTGGATACTTTCCGAATCGATGACGACTGGTTTCATCGGTACATGAGCGATGTTGTACAGAAATATGCCGATTCCAAAATAAATGGCCGGAATTATTAAGGAGGCCACCACGATCCTTGAAGTTCTTCCAAACGTCATGGAATTATCTGAGTATTAGGCAGCAGGGCTCGAATCCTGCTGATTTCTTCAGCACTGAACTCGTTGCCAAATAAATAAAGATATTTCAGCTTTCTTAGGCTGCCGATTTCGGGGGGCAACTCTTTGAGATGATTGAAACGCAGATCCAGTGTCTCAAGATTTTCAAGGTTACTGATCCAACGAGGGATATAGGTGAGGGAGTTGTCGGCGACTTGGAGCTCAGTCAGGCTTGTCAGTTTGAATATTTCGAACTGGAGTTCCGACAGGGAATTTTGATCCAGTACGAGTTTCTTGAGCAGCTGAAGCTCAGCAATTTCCGGCGGCAAGGCCGTCAATCTATTATCCTCCAAAGATAGCTCGGCAAGCCTGTGGAGATTTCCGATTTCTCTCGGCACCTCGCTCAGGAGCGCGCCTCTCACAGAGAGGTTGGTCAGGTTTGTCAGGGCGCCGATTTCGCGCGGGAGCTCCGCGAAAGTATTGCGGGCAAAAATATACGTCCCCAGAACTGTAACAGGGTCGTCGGGCTTCAAGGCGACTCCTGCGACCGAGAGGTCACGGAAAGGATTTATCTCAAGAACGAGAAGATTGGTGAGATTTCCGATTTGCGGAGGTACTGAGGAAATGCTGTTGCTGTAAATTTTGAGCGTAGCGAGCTTTTTGAGATTGCCAATATTTGAAGGAAATCCGGCAACAGAGCCATCCCGACTTTCGATAACACACGCTGGATCAGTGGCCGCTAGCGCGGCCTCGAAATTGGAATAAGTATTGGGATTGCTGCAGTCGAGGGTCGAGTGGTCGGTCAACTGCAGACGAGGTAGCTTAGCAGCGGGCTCCTCTCGAGCGATCTCAGTGGAAACTACTGGCAGGTCCAACGGGCTCTCCATAACACTTAAAATCCCTCGCATGACAAAAAATCCGCCGACAAAAAGCAATACTGCCAGGAACGGAGTGAATATTTTAGACTTGGATTTTAGGAAGGCCTGAAGGGCCAATTTTTTTTATTTTTGTTTCGGTCCAGTCGAAAACTATATATATTATATCACAAAATAAATAAAAAGTCTAGCCCTTATTCAGCCAAAATATTCTGCACCCGGCCGACTCGCCCGTCGCGGAGGCGGACTTTGATGCCGTGCGGATGCGTGGCGGACGGCGTCAAAACCTCGGCGACAGTCCCCCGTGTCAGAGCGCCAGTGCTCTGGTCCTCTTTGAGCACCACCTCTACCTCCATCCCTTCCCAAATGTCATCGCGTCTATGCGGGTCCATCGCCAACTCTTAACTTATAAAACACAACATACCAACATTCTCAAGTATGTTGGTATGTTACTTCATGAGCGTTGAAAAGATTTCAGGAAGTTTACGAAAGTCCTCCCGTATGGGGATAGGGAATGCTCTACGAATCTGCCGCGGTACTTTTTATTGACCAGGCCTGCCTGATAAAGGCGCCTGGTGTGCTCACCTATCGTTTTCTCGTTCGCGTCGAGGGTCGTGGTAATGTCCTCAAGAGTGATATTCCCTCTGGCGGCGATCAAAAGCAAAATATCAATGCGATAATGGTTGGCCATCCCTTTGAGATGGCGCTCCATCTGTTTTGCTGTCTTCATTTTCGCCATATTTTCATTATACACGACATACCAACATTCTCAAGTATGTTGGTATGTTATTCCGTGGGGGGCCGGGCGAGGGGGGAAATTTATTTCAAAATTCTGTTTCTTGGCCTTCGGGAAGGACTGTGAATCCAATCCCCGCCGCGCTAAGTGTATCCTGCGGTACCCGGTGGTAGGGGCCGATGATTTTGAGCATGCCGTCGTGCACGGGAAAAGCGATTTTCGGCTTCACTGTTTTGGCATAATCGATCGCCTCGGAGATTTTGACCCACGGACCCGCGACTGGCAGGGCCAGGATCTCAACGGATTTGCCGGGATTGTAAAGCGCGTCGCCGGGGTAGAAAAGTCTGCCTGAAATAAAATAACCCGTGTTGATGACCTGCGGGACTGTGGGATAAATCGGCGCGTGCAGTTCACCATGTCCCTCAATGAGCACATCCCCTACTGTTTTCGACTGGCTGTGCTCCAAAAGCTCGAAAGGAGTCCCCTCTTTTTCCAAAATCTTCCCGACTCCCCTATTAGTAAAAACTTTGGCCGCGGGATTGTTCTTGAGAATAGTTTTGACGGAATCAACATGCAGGTGGTCGGCGTGCTCGTGCGTGATGAGCACGACATCAATATCCCGCACCTCGTTCTGCGCGGTCGTCCAGCTCCCCGGGTCAGTCAAAGTTTTGATACCCCGGTCCTCAATAACCAAACAGCAATGTCCAAGCTTTGTGATCTTCATACATTTATTATAGCAAGAAAAGCTATGTTACTGAGCTGAGCCAAAGAGTCTTTTTGTCATTTCGCCATTTGCGGACTGCCGCGCAGAGCTCCCTTGGCAGATAATTTGCGGGCTCGATATCCTGCCAGACGAATTCGAGATGATCTTCTGCGGCTTTCACCTCACTGGACTTGAGTGCGGTCAGAAATACGAAATTTAACTCGTGGCGACGCTGTCCCTCTTGGTCAAAAATATTCTCGTGTGAGCCAATGAATTGAGCGCTCTTTACTTCCGCCCCGAGTTCTTCCATCAGCTCGCGGCGAAGGGCGGCCTCTGCCGTCTCGCCAAACTCCACATGCCCGCCGGGGAGGCAATAGTAATTCCCTTTCCCTTTGCACAACAATATGCGGGTGCCGTCCAGAATCACCGCGCGGGATATAACCTCGATTTCTTTCATGAAGTTATTATACCAAAAAACGGCTCAACGCACGTTGAGCCGTTTTTTGCGTGCTTACCTTTTCGCGCGAATTGGTAAGCGTGAGTGTTTAGAGGAAAAGGGCTAGGGTTTTTCGGAGGTCAGCCGGTACGTCGGCATTGAGCGAGTAAAACACGCGGCCCTGTTTGCCTACAGCGTCGAGGATGTCCAAATTTTTGAGCATGATCAAGTGTTTCGAGGTAGATTTGAGGGAAATTTTTATATCCCGCGCGATCGAGCTAACCGGCAGGGACTCGCCCGAAGATAGGATCTTGATTATTTTTAAACGATTCGGGTTGGCCAGAGCGCGAAAAATGGTGCTCCAACGTTTTAGTTTGGCTTTATCCACAAATTTGAAAAGTTAATTTCACTTATCAAACACATTGTATCACGCACTTACCTTTTCGGGCGAACTAGTAAGCGCAGGACATACCAACATTCTCAAGTATGTTGGGATGTCGTTTTGTGGCGGGCGGGTGAGAGAGGAAATTTATTTTCAAAAAATCCCCCTTCGCATGATTCAGCCTTCGTTGCCACTTCGGCGAAGTAGGCAAGCTACGGAGGACCCGCCGGCCAAAGGCCGATTTTTCAAATCCCCATCTATTCAGCCTTTTCTTTCTTTCAATTCTATTTCTTCTTTTGCCAGATCAAATTTTACAACAAAGATGTCAAAAAAACCTTTTTGGCCCAGTATCCCGTACCCGTGCTGTGATATATCGTAAGAAAATCCTACCGTTGTCGTGTAATCCCAACCACCAATATTTATTGAGATGTCGTGAAGAAATGCCTCGGATGGACTACTTGGCTGAATTCCTCCGAAAGTTTCTTTTTGACCCGTTCGTACATCAAGACCTAAGTACTCGCCGATTTCACCGTCAAAAATACAAAAATCTGCCCCCGAATCGACGAGCGCAGCATAACGTATCGTATTGTTCTTTATTTTTATACTGATTGGGATAATCGGCTTGAGGATTGATCCCCCAAAAAATCCCGACTTTTCAGAAAGAGGTACTTTAGAATATCGAAATTTCACAAGGTGATACCGCCGACGTATGGAATTAATTGCGATGGCACTCGGTGCATAATCGGATTTTGAAACCCGCTCGCTTGGGCCTTTTCAATAGCCTCTCTAAGTGTTTTACCACTCGAAATAACTGTCTGCTCGTCGTCCTTCAGAGCGACCCAAAGCCCCTTATACTTTTCGTAAATTTTTGTCCAATCAATAGCCATATATACACATTATATCAGAAATAAGCTAACAAAACAAGTCTCGGGCATTCGCCAATTCGCGCGAATTGGTCACCCTCGGCGAATTGGTCAGCGGGGGGAGGGCTTTCCCGAGCCAGGCAACTTATTAAAAAATCCTCCTTCGCTGAAAGCTATGGGGGACCCGCCGGCCAAAAGCCGATTCGGGAGCGCTACCTAAAAAGCAAGGGGGCGAGGACTTTTCAGTACCTCGCCCAACCTTAAAAACAATCTAATCCCAATGTTGAATAAAGTCAAATACCGAAAAAAAAAGGCAAAAGCTCTGCCTATACCCTCTCGAAATTTTTTCGAACGAGCTGTGACATCAAATTTCTGCGATTTTTAAGAAAATCGTCATAAGTCATGTCGTAAAAATTTTCTGGTACACAGTGCTCGCGCATGACGTTAAAAAGCTCGTCCTCTCTCCCCTTGAAGTGGGTGTTTTTAATTTCGTTGAAATATTTCTTGGGACTCTCGCCTCCTATGTCTATGTTGTCCTCGAACTCTAAATAAGTAAAATTAGCAGCCTGGTTAACTGCTGTTCTGTCCAGCTTCAATTTCTTAGAAAGATAATCTTTTGGAAATAGATGATGTTTTTCCAAGTTCTTTTTCTTCGGTTTCATCTCTGGTTTAAACAAGTCATCGACCGTTCTATCTGAAAATAGAACCCTGGTATTATTTTTTATGAGGCAGGCAAAAAAGGCATTTCTGATGGCGTTCTTTTTTGAAGAGGAAACCAAAAGTTTATTTGGTACTGTAATCTCCCAGAAATCACTCGTAATCTCACTATCAATGGCCCGTTCTAACAGTGCAATGAATTCTCCTTTGTTTCTCGCTACTTTAAAGTAGTTCAAATCTGCATCCATTTGGGACTCAGGCGAAAACGAATAACGGCTCGTGATAGAGGAAAAGAAAAACCACTTTCCAATATACTTATCTAGCTCGCGATGATCCAAACCAAGCTCGTGCTTAGCGATAAGGAATAGTATATAAGCATTCGCAATGTTGTTTGAGGATGAAATTAGCTCAGAGCTCTTAAAGCCCAAACCGATCAGGAGCTTTAGAAACTGATGCCAAGTAACATTGTCTAGAACTTTTTTTTGTGCCTCCTTAAATCTCCCCAACTGCTCATCTCTTAACGAAAGTACAGTTTTTCTTGTAACAAAGTCCCGCCCAGTTAGAATGCTGTATGCATCCTTCATTTTTCCACGCTTAAAGCCGAGGCCCACAATAACCCGAATCAAATCCTTCGGGCTCGGCTCAAATATATAATTAAATGGTGAGTCGCCCTTTTCTTTATCATTTTGTTTTTTTGCATTTTGACAAAATTTGTCAATTTCCTCCCTCCCTTCCTCCCAAAAAACAGAAAGCAAGGTCAGGATAAAGTCTGCCTGTTTGAGCACTGTGCCCTTACTATTTATACGAGTAAATATGTCTGCAATTTTCTCCTCATCCAGACTGGGTATTATTTCTAAGGCATTAAACGGGTAATTTTTTAGATTATAAAGTTTTTCTAAACGCTCAGAAATCGCGTCCTCCTCAAAAGTTACCGGCTCATCTAGAACCCGGCATAGCAAATCTTTTTCCGATTTTGTAAGCGTGGTGCTCTCAATAGCCCCGCTCATTTCCTCGTTATCTCCTCCTTCTTCTTCATTGGAGTTGAGCTCATCGTCATTTTCTTGTATTCCACTCACACGACCGAATTTTTCCAAAATGATCTCCTCCTCGTCCGATAACACGCCGTCGGCCAGCAGCTTATCTGCAACAACTGCCATATCCTCCTGATTCAAATCCCCATCCTTTCGAATTTTCGATATGATATTTTTTTGTTTTTGTGTCAGCTGCTGATAATATCTCTGTAATCCAAGAAGATAAGTATTTATGAATGTACGTGTTGAGGTTTTTGTCAAAAAATCCGATATGTTATTGATAAATTCCGGATTTTTAATCGTGGAAGCATCAGCTACTTTGAACTCCTCTGAGACAGGGTTGAACGATATTACAATATTGCGATTCTCATAATTTTCGTCTTTCACTTTTTTCTTTCTGAAAACAGCATACAGGGCAGTTAGTCTTTGTTGTCCATCAATAATAAGCAACACAGGGTCATTGTGTTCCCTTTCCTCTATACCTATTTGATGGGTATTACCTGCGACCGAATTACGCCAAAATAAATAAGAGCCGATGGGGAAGCCCCTGTAGATAGAATCAAAGAGATCCCTAACCTTTGCGTCTTTCCATACGAAAGGCCTCTGAATATCCGGCAGTCCCAAATCGCCAACATCAATATAGCCAAAAAGTTGCTCTAAATGGCCGTTAAACGGGTTAAATAGTGCTGTTTGCTCCGGTGCTTTTGGCATGGCCTCTACATAAACTATGTCACTGTACAGCAATCATAACAAAAAATCCCCCTTCGCTGAAAGCTACGGAGGACTATGGCCGGCCAAAAGCCGATCAGACTTGGCCCATGACGTTCCCTTTAACTCTTCCTTTGAAGACCTAGGTGATACTGGTGAAATTCATCGCCGTCGCGTTCATCCTCGATTGTCAGTACCTGCATACAGCGGCCCCGACGGTATGGACCGAATAATTTTGCGAATTCCCCCTTGAACCACTGAAGCGTGTCATGCTCACTATGACTCTTCGTTTCTTTGCTAAAATTCGGATCCCATGGCAATCGTCCATATTCATCCATAGCTCCACCAGTTCCGTCCTTGTTACCCCACATTATTTCGCCACCCCAACTGATTGCCCTCGGATCAGGCATTAATAGGTACCCATGCCCATACGTGTTCCAGTTCAATTCGGAAACGTGCTTTTCGGGATATAACCACTCTTCCTTTGCAGCGGCAATGTAGCGGGATGCTCTACTTTTTATGATGAAATTTATCTCGCGCACCTCTTTCTCACTGAGATGGCGTAAGATTTGCACGTCCGTGAATTTGAATATTGCGCCTCGGAATGGATTAGGATTTGGCCTCGGCCTGATCGCTGACTGATACGGGTTCCGCACCCATGAAAGGTTCGTCAAGATGAGCACCTTGTCTATGGAGAGTGGGAAGATCGTATGAGTCCCCTGGAGCCAGATCTCCGGATCGTTCGACTCGCGGCACATTTGTGAACGAGGCCCACATTCTCGGTTATAAACAGTTACTGGATGATCAGATAGGATGAACTTCGTATAGGACTGGGAGGCGTCTGCGATAAGCCAAACACACTCCATCCAGATCGCGCAATGGAGCTGTCTCAGTTTAATCATTGCACGAAGAATACCGTCTCTGCTTGTGCGCTCAAGTTTGCTGCTCAGAAATGATAAACCCCTGGGGGTCCGAAGTTTCTGTGTACTCATGTGTAGCATAATGTCCTCGAGCGATGTGCCCCAGTCCTTGAGAGGATAGGAAAATCCCTCGAAATACTCGACTGCTGGGCGGGCCTTTGCATCGATCTCACCAAAAAAATATTTCTCGATATCTTTCGTCTGGATCCCGCGAATCCTTGTAGTGTAGAGGTCTTTCTCTACAAAGCTCTTCCTACTACCTTGCCGCTTTAGTGCCCTCTTGAACCGAGTTACTCCCCTTGGATCTGTTAACATATCTGGCTTCAAGTCCAAATGAAATAACTCATGCTCACTCAGTAGCATGAATTTCTTTTGGTACCACTGAGGTACGTAATGATGACTGCGGTATTCATTTGACATGTGGATAACTGCTAGGGTTTTGCTAGGGTCCTATGATATAATATCAATATGCTCACTCAACGTCAAAAACAAATCAAAGACTATATCGGGAAAATAATTACGCGGAATGGAGTTGCTCCGACAGAGCGTGAAATTGCGAAACATCTCAAAATCTCCGGACCAACAGTGCACGAACACCTTAACGCTCTAAAGCAACGCGGACATTTGGAGAAAAACCCAGGCCGAGCAAGAGGAATTAGGGTGATTAAATCACCCTCATCTGGCCTTGTTCGTATTCCCCTGCTCGGTGCCATTGCGGCGGGGAAACCGATTGAGGCGATTCAGGACAAAGAAATGATAGCGGTCCCCAAAAATGGGGTGCCCAATTCTTCAGAGGTTTATGCCCTTAGAGTAGTGGGCAATAGTATGGTTGACGAGCATATCAATGATGGTGATATCGTTCTAGTTAAACATCAAAGTTCTGCTGAGAATGGCCAAAAAATCGTCGCACTTATTGATAACCAAGATGTAACACTGAAAAAATTTTATAGGGAGAAGGGGCGAATACGACTTCAGCCTGCGAACCAAGCGCTCCTTCCACTCTTTGTTGAACCTGATCGACTAACGATTCAAGGTGTAGTTATTGATATTATTAAAACCGCTAAAAAGGACCTAAACAGTAAGCATGCAGTTAACCATGTTCGTCCCGAACCGCGTTTACGTGGGCCCAAGGGTGGGTGTGAGCTAACTTATCGGGGAAAAGCCAGTGAGCAAGAAGTACTTCAAGCCGGCACCTCTAAACTGAAGCTTTTGAGAAAACATGGCCTAAAGTCCCCAAACAAGCTAATCCTGGGGGACAACATTGGAATTTTGAGAAACTTATATCAAAACAATGGAGTAAAAGGTAAAGTCGATCTGGTTTATATCGACCCTCCTTTTGGAACGGGGCAACATTTCGTTGGGTATGATGAGAAAAAATCGTACAGCGACAAGCTGACTAATATCGAATTCCTTGAGTTTATCAGAAAAAGATTGATTTTTCTTAGGGAGTTACTATCCGAGACCGGAAGTATATACGTTCATATTGACCTTAAAGTTGGACATTACGTCAAACTGCTATTAGACGAAATCTTTGGCGAGGAAAACTTCAGAAACGACATAACAAGAATAAAATGTAACCCAAAAAATTTCGAGCGAAAAGCATTCGGTAACATTAAAGATGTTATTTACTTTTATTCCAAGTCAAAACCTAACGGGAAGGACCCGATGTCCTGGACAGATTACCGCGTTGCTTTAACCCCGGAAGAAATAGAAAAACAATTCCCGAAAATAGACGACAAGGGTAGAAGATATGCCACTACCCCCCTACATGCAAAGGGTGAGACGCGAAACGGACCCACCGGAAAAAAATGGGAAGGCATGCTTCCACCTAAAGGAAGGCACTGGAGATATAGTCCCGCAGAATTAACACGGCTAGATAAAAGAGGCCTGATACAGTGGTCGGGTAGTGGAAACCCTCGAAAAATAATCTACGCGAATGAAAATAGAGGGAAAAAAATCCAAGACATTTGGGACTTCAAAGACCCCGGCTTCGAGAGCTCGCTTTACCCCACCGAAAAAAACAGGGACCTGTTAAAACAGATTATAAATAGTTCGACAAAGCGGGGCGACCTTGTTTTGGACTGCTTTGCTGGCTCAGGCACAACGCTACTCGCCGCTCAAGAGCTCGAAAGGAACTGGATAGGGATTGATCTAAATAAAAATGCTGTAGCTTTGATTGAGGAGGAGTGCTTAAAATTAAACGCTTCGTTTGAGGTCTATGAGTCCGGCTAAAAGTTTTTAATATATTCCCGAAGAAGAAGCGCGCTAAAGATATCCAGATTGTTTCTCACGATTTTGCGATGAAGACCAGTCTCGCGCTCCAGCCAAATGTATCCATCCAGAATGGCTATTCTCTTTACGTTGGGGCCCGATTTTCCTTTAATAAAATTGGACGCGTCGTCGAACCCCCGGTCCTGCTCTCCACCCGGAGTAGTAAGGAACTTGGCCTCGCCAATGAGATATCGATTCCCGCTCTTTAGCAGAATATCGATACCCTTGGATAGTCTACAGCCGAGTTTTTTTCGCGCATATTGTGCAAGATATGAGTCTCCGCCTCGGAGAATTGCTATACCACTAGTACGATCAAAATCAGCTGAGTTCACGACTGGGTACCCAAGGCGCGGTAACCATTTTCTAAATGAGTTTCCCAGCTGTCGGTTTGTTTCCTTCGGCCTTGTTGCCTCCCTGATAAGACCGCTTATACCCAGCGCATAAAGTCTTGCGGCTATTCTTTCTATCGTCTTTGGATTTTTATCTATAGCATGGGGGGCGAGTCTAAAAAAACCGACGTAGGAGTCTTTAACAGGGAAGACCTCGTTTTGTATGAGCAAATGCATTAACTCTTTAGTTTTTTTATTATGAAAAGCGTCTCGTAGCTTTCTTTCGACATCATCGGTCAGCGGTCTTCGAGGATTGATGTTCATCACATAAATTTTACTCAGAGCATCTAGGTAGCCAGCTGAGCGAGCGAGTACTATGCTCCTTCTAGTCCAAGTGTTCATGCTATTTCCTTATCGAGCTAGGGGGTGCTGCGGGTCAAGCTCTTCATTTCTTTTTGCTACTTTTCTTCCAATCATTAATAACCAAATGCCAAGTATCAGTAGTTAGTAGATAGTAGTTGGTAGTAAGTATGCTCATTTCTTTTTCCTCTTTGGTCGCCAGTCGGATATCACCAGCTTGCCTCTTATCTTATGCACAACGACCCGCTGTTTCTCGCGCCAGCCCAACTCATCCAAAAACTCCACCGGCATAGCAAAGCTGGTAGGTGGGAGGTTGTAGGTGGTAGGTGGGGAAAGCATAAATGCTTCACAAGTTCAAATGTCAAAGCTCAAAGTTCAAATTTCAAAATTAGTAGACCGGAAATAGCTCCGACGCTCCCCCAAGGTCGGAGTCCCGACTGGAACGTCGGGATAGATAAGCAAAACACAAAAAGCCCTTTCAGGCTTTATTTTAATGTATTTCTCGGGTTTTAGCTATTTCAATAAATCCCCTGCCGATGGCCGATGCGAACGACCAAAACTATCAGTCTTTCCTTTTTTATCCTATACAAAATTCGGTAGGGCCAAACCCGATAGGACCAGTCTCCTTCACGGTCGCCCTTTAATTTCTTCCCAACATACGGGTCCCGTGCTAAAACAACCAATGCCGCAGTTATCCGCGTCTGAAAACGACTACCTATTCTTGCGAGGTCTTTTTGAACCCTTGATGGAACGATTACCTGATATTGCATATTTATTTTTGGACCTGCTTGGCGTAATATAGCCCTGTTCTTCCAGAAGCTCATCAAGTGTGATATAGTTTCCTTTTTTTAGATCGCGCTCCGCCTCGGCAATATCCTTATCCAAATTCGGAAACTCCCGCATTACCTCCATGGTTTCCTGCCAGGACTCAAACTCCTCGGCTGACATCATGACAGCTTTCGGCCGCCCCTTTTCGGTAAACACGTAGTACATATTTGGCTTCTGGACCTCTTCGGCGATTTCAAAGATCTTCCGCCTTGCCTCGGAAATGGGCAGGGTCGTTTTCGTAGACATTTTTACTCCGATGCTACAGACTCTGAATAATTAGGTAGTTTCAAGCCTGTATGTACATGTTAATGTACATCTGTTTTTTTGTCAAGCGGGGACTTATAAGTTCCGTTGATGCAAAAAAAACAGCTCTGTGGGACTGTACGTTCCTCAGCTGTTTTGTTAACTATTCCTGCGGCAGCTCAAGGTCAAAACTATTGGCGGGAGCCACATCGCCGAACTTCGCTCCGGCTGTAAATAAGACTGCCGGGGTGGGTATCCCCTTTCTGCCCGTTGCGGTGAGGAGCCACACAGTGCCGGCACTATCCAAAACATATGTCCCGGCCAGGTGGCGAGACTCTGCCGTGCTTATAAGCGCCCCATCGGGTACTGCGGAGACGTCCGCGGAAATCGCGTTTTTGAAACTAAATCCCAAACCAAGAAAAATCTCTGCCGAAGGAAACCCGTGCTTTTGCCCGCCGGATATCTCCGCTAAATGGATGAGCGCTGTAAATTCGGGCTGAGCAGATTTTTGCGATGCGCGTCGGGATCGTGAAACAGCCGCGGGCGGGGGGGGTAGATGGTAGGTGGGAGTTGGGGAATGAAAAGGCCCGGGGCGCGTGAACGCTCCGGGCCGTGGATGGGTTGTTGTTGCTAGTGGATGAATGGACTATACCGGAAAGCCGGTGCCGTCGGGAAGTTGCGGGGTGAGGCTCACTGGGTGATCGGCCAGCCAGGACTGCAGGACTTTCATCCGCATGATTTTTCCGGCCGCCGTGTCCCCGAACTTCTTCTCCAACATCAGCAGGTCAAAAGCGCTGTATCCGCGCCGACTAGCTTCCAGGACCAAGTCAACCAGCTGCTCGTCAATGGTGTTATTTACTCTATGGGACATATTCCTCCTCGGACACACCGCCCTGATAGGGACGGAAATACAAATCGAGGGTTATCACGTGTCCTCCCGAATTTGAGTTAGTTCACGACGGCCGAACATTGGGCGATCAGAATCTGCGTCCGGACCCGTTCCATCAAACCGCACTGCTTAAACTTCTCCCTGTAGTGGCTCAAAACCACATTGAAATCCGGGTTTGGCTCGGTCACGGCAAAGACGTACGCCTGGGACAGAAAGTTGTGCTCCAGGCTCCCCGGCTCGACATCCTCGCCGTGGGCGCTCGCAAACCTCACTTTGACCGCCGATCGAATTAGCGAATCCGGATCAGACCCCAGCACATCGACGAAACTGCTCAGCAGGCTGTCCATGAGACAAACAATCATCTCAAAGGCGGGCTGACCCCACGGGTGTCCCTGACTTTCGAGTCTTCGAATGGCCCGGGCACGACTCCACAGATAACAGTAGCAGAGCTCATAGGCCTCACGCGCGGCCGCGGGATTTGGCCACTGACCGTCCTCGATGTCAGGCTGGATAAAGTCGAGAAAAGCAACAGCTGGACTTCTCCACTTGCTTGGCATTGATTCCTCCGAACAATTTGGTAGTTAGTAGCTGGTAACAGGGGTTAGGCTAAGTAAAAATCAGGTTTTTGTCAAGATGAGGGGGCCCGCTTCGGTGATGGCAACAGTGTGTTCGAAATGAGACGCTAGTGACCCGTCGGCCGTCTCCACTCCCCAAGTATTGTCCTGAAAGACGACATGATGCCCGCCGGTCGTGAACATCGGCTCAATCGCGATGACCATACCGAGGCGGAGTTTATCGAGTGTTCCCGCGCGGCCGTAGTTGGGCACATAGGGGTCCTCGTGCACCTCATGCCCGACGCCATGTCCCACGAGATCGCGAATCGGGGTGAAGCCGCCTTTTTTGGCGACTGTTTCAATGGCGTGGGCGATATCGCCGATGGTGTTACCAGCGCGAGCTTGTTTGATGCCGGCGGCGAGCGCTTCGCGGGTGTTGTCGAGGAGTTTTTGCTGAAGCTTGCCGATCTTGCCCACGCTCACGGATACAGCGGCGTCAGTATATAAATTTTTGTAGCGCAGGCCCAAGTCGAGCCCCACGATATCCCCTTCCCGAAGCGCGCGTTTCTTGCTGGGAAAGCAATGCACGACCTCTTGGTTTATGGACACGCACAGCGCGGCCGGAAAAGGACTCACTCCCGGCATATTTTGATAGCCCAA
>Ga0209541_10005452_pt1 | contig 22180 bp, 18 predicted proteins | sample RifCSPlowO2_01_FD_184027 | JGI IMG/M metagenome (GOLD analysis project Ga0209541, IMG submission 184027) | Groundwater microbial communities from Rifle, Colorado - Rifle CSP2_plank lowO2_0.1 (SPAdes) (version 2) | ecosystem: Environmental > Aquatic > Deep subsurface > Groundwater | place...
CTCCGGTCATGTTTTTTGAACCTGCGCCTCCAAACAACGCCGAATTTTCCGCGCCGCTCCAGCGAACATCAAAATTATCCAGATTACCCATTCCGCGGGTACCTGAAAGCGATCCCGCGTTCTTGATCAGATAAACCGCTCCGTTATTGGTTTTGGAATTCACATCCGCATAAAACGCGGTAATAATCAAATCATTTGCGGTTCCGTTTTCATCAATGCTCGCCACCTGAATGGAACGCCCCGAATTATCCGATCCAAAATAATCCGATGTCGAAGCCCCAAACCACGCCACGGAATAATCGCTTGGATTGTTCAGGTCATTAGCGCCCGTTACCGCGTCCACATTCAGGATCAAGTACACAGCCCCCGCGTTGGTTATTCCGTTCACGTCCGCGTTGGGGCTTGCAAGAACAAGGTCATTCGGATAGGCTCCGCCATCCGTATTCGCTACAATAATTCCGGTGCCGCCGTTATTCGTGTAACCAAGTTGCGCGGTTGCGGTGGCGCCAAACCAAGCGGCGGAATAATTCGCCGGATTCGCAAAATCAAAAGAACCGGACAACGAATCGATGTTTCGAACCAAATAAACCACGCCCGCATTTACGCGCGTGGAACCGAACATGTTCGCGTCCGCAGACTGGCTTGGAATCAACAGATCGTTCGAATACGCGCCGCCGTCAATGTTGGTTAAAATGAAATTGTGTCCAAAATTTTCCTGCGAGCCCAAATAATCCCCGGTTCCATGCCCGTTAAAACGAACATCGAAATTGTTCAAATTTGAAAGATCCTTTACTCCCGAAGTGGAAGAGATGTTTTTGATCAAATAAAGCGCGCCAACGTTTGTTTTTCCGTTGACGTCCGCGGAAGGACTGTCAATCAACAAATCATTGGACACCGCACCCCCGTCAATATTTTCGATTCGAATGGAAGACTCTCCGTACAGGATGTAGCCCGTTTGATCCGAAGCCGCACCGCCGTTCCAGCGGGTTTGAAAATTCGTTGCGTTGTTCAAGTCGATCGAAGCACTTTGGACTACCGAAGAAAATGCCAAAAAAGCGATTAACAGGAAAAAAAACAGTTTCATTCAAGATAATTCGGATCCTGATTATTTAAACGTATGCGGAAAAAAATTCGAAGGCGGGAGAGTCCAGTTGGATTCTTCCACGCCATTCACGAAGGAAAATTTAGATGAAATCAAGTCCCCATTCTTTCTTGGGTTTTGCGACTTTTTCGGGTTGATCCGTTTTGATGTACGGCGAGTGCACTCCAGTGAAAATCGTGATGACTTCAACGCGGTTCTGGAACGTCGGGTCGACACGGGCTCCCCAGATGACGGCCGCTTTCGAATCCATCTGATCGGTGAGCATGGTTCCGATTTCGTTTGCTTCACCCAACGTCAATTCCGGTCCTCCGGTAATGTGAATAAGGGCTCCGGTTGCTCCGTTGATGTTGACATCGAGCAATGCATTGTTTAAGGTGTCTTCGACGACTTCATTGACGCGGTCAACCGATTTTGATTCTCCGACAGCGATAACGGACAATCCTTTGTTGCTCATGATCGAGCGGACATCCGCGTAGTCGAGGTTGATCAAGGACGGTTGCGTGATGGTTTCAGTGATTCCGCGAACGGTTCGCGCGACGACTTCGTCCGCAACCTTGAACGCGTCTTGCATGGGCAAGTTCGGTACGAGTTCAACAAGGCGGTTGTTGTCGATCACAACGACGGTATCGGTTGCTTTTTGCAACGCGCGTAATCCTTCTTCGGCTTTGGTCATTCGGGCGCGTTCGAGCGAGAACGGATAGGTGACCATGGCGATCACGATCGCGCCTTGTTCTTTTGCGATTCCGGCAATCAAGGGAGCTGCACCGGTTCCGGTTCCTCCGCCCATTCCTGCCGCCAAAAACAACATGTCGATTCCGGACAGCACTTCTTCCAATGCAGGTCGCGAAATTTCAGCCGCTTTGGCTCCGATTTCGGGGTATCCGCCGGCACCAAGACCGCGGGTCACCGATTTTCCGATCAAGATTTTGGTGATCTGATCGTTGATAATCGCCAGGTGTTGCTTGTCGGTGTTCACGGCGACCAATTGGGCACTGGACGTTCCAAGGGTTGCGAGACGGTTAACGGTGTTACATCCGGCGCCTCCGACTCCGACGACCATAATTTTTGGTACGCCGAATTCTTCGATTTTGTCCTCGGCCATGGATTGTTTGGCCTGGACGGCATCTGAAATAATGGACTTCATGTTCTGTACCTCTCTGTGGTGTTATTGCCGGAAACCAGTCCGGGCAAAAAACTGTTTATACTTACACACATCCTCCTATTTATACGTTTCATTCCAAAAACAGAGGAATATTAACACTCCGAATCAAAAAACAGACCTTGTTAAGCTTTTTTTCCTTAACAACCACCAAAAAAATAGTAATAAGCGTAGATATTTCTCTAAAATAGAAAATACATGTAGTAATAAGCTTATTTTTGAATGAAAAGCAGGCCTAAGCGCACAAAGAAAAAGAAAAAGATTTTTTGGGCTTTAAAATTCAAAAAGAGTTACGGAGAAACCACAATTGCCTTAATGCGACGAATCCCCGCCGCAACGCCTTCTTCTTTCGTAATTTTGAACCCGCCAATTTCCCGGGTGTTCGTAACATGCGGACCGCCGCACAATTCTTTCGAAAACACTTCCTTGGTTTTCGGATTCCACACGGTATACACCTTGACATGGTCACCATACTTTTCCTCAAACACGCCCATGGCCCCGCTTTTCTTGGCTTCTTCATACGGCAAAATTTCCATCTTGACTTCCAAGCCCTCCGAAATCATTCGATTCACCAAGGCTTCCACTTGCTTTAATTGGTCTTCGGAAACTTTTTGCGGATTCGGAAAATCAAACCGCAAGCGTTCCGCCGTAATATTCGATCCTTTCTGAAACACATGCGGCCCCAGCACTTTTCGCAACGCCGCGTTCAACAGATGCGTGGCCGTATGCAATTTCGTGGTTTCCTCGGAATGATCCGCCAAACCGCCTTTGAATTTTTGCTCCGCGCCTTTTCGCGACAAATCCTGATGTTCAGTCAACAATTTCTGAAAACCATCCAAGTCCACTTCAAGGCCTTTCTCGCGACAAAGCTCTCCGGTCATCTCCGGCGGAAACCCGTAACTCTGATACAAATCAAAAACGATCTTGGCATCCAATGTACGATCCGAAGATTGCTTCACGGAATCCAGGGCTTTTTGCAGCACCGTCATTCCACGCCCCAACGTATCGCGGAATTTCTTTTCTTCCTTGTCCAATTCGGAAAAAATAAACGACTGGTTTTTGCCCAGTTCCGAATACACGGAACCAAACTGGCCGACCACGACTTTCGCGACTTCCACCGAAAAATCCTTTTCGATCCCCAGGTTTTTTCCGTGCCGAATCGCGCGACGAATCAACCGACGCAACACATAGCCTTGATCCGTGTTCGACGGGCCAACACCTTTGGAATCCCCCAAAATAAAAACCGCGCTTCGCATGTGATCCGCGACAATGCGGCCAGACGAAAGATTTTTTTCAAACAAACCCGCACCGGAAAGCGATTTTATTTTTTGCATCAACGGCTTAAACGAATCGATATCGTACACCGAAGACAACCCATTCAACACCGCGACCGTCCGCTCCAAACCCATTCCCGTATCCACGTTTTTTTGCTTTAACGGCTCGAACAATCCATGCGCGGTCTTGTTGTACTGCATAAACACGTCGTTCCAAATCTCGACAAAACGCCCTTTGGAACACCCATCCGAAAACTTCTCCGTCGGAGTTTTTCCAACCAGTTCTCCGACTTGTTTTTGCGTGTCAAAAAACATTTCCGAATCCGGTCCACACGGACCCGTTTGACCCGCCGGACCCCACCAATTATCGGACTTTGGCAAAAAATGAATCCGCTCTTTTGGAATCCCCAACGACTCCCAAATGACCGCGGCCTCGGTGTCTTTGGGAGCATCTTTGTCACCCGCAAAAACCGACACATGCAACCGATTCTGATCCAATCCCAGCCATTTTCGAGAAGTCAAAAATTCGAAACTAAACGCCAACGCGTCTTTTTTGAAATAATCCCCAAGACTCCAGTTTCCCAGCATTTCAAAAAACGTCAAATGCCACGCGTCCCCGACCGAATCGATATCGCCAGTTCGAATACACTTTTGGACATCCGCCAAACGCTTTCCTTGCGGATGCCGCTCACCCATCAAAAACGGAACCAACGGATGCATTCCCGCCGTCGTAAACAACACCGTCGGATCGTTTTCCGGAATCAAAGATGCCGACGGAATAATCGCATGGCCTTTTTCCTTAAAAAACGCCAAATACTTGGATCTTAATTCATTAGACAAAAGCAAAGATCAAAACCCCTAAAAGAAACGGAAAACCGTTATTCAACTACCTAAAAGTATAGAAGAAAAGAATAAAAAAGAGGGTTTCTACCCAATTGCCGAGTGAATTTACGGCCACATAACAAAAAAAGCAAGTCAGCGTACGGTCACAGCAGACGAAACCGTCGTTGTTTTTTCCGTTACGTCGCTTCACACATGAATTTTCCGGAAAACGAGCCATTTCCCGCCGAAACCAGGGCCGTCAGCGTATACGTGTACACCATTGAACTCGCACCGCTCGGCACGATCCATTTCAAATGACCCGCTTGGCTCGCCTCTTTTTTGAACGTCGGCGAGGAAAATACTCGCCAGACAGTTCTATTTACGACCGTGTTTCAGAAATAGGTTTTGGCGTGGCTTTCATTCACGCCTTAAAAGGCCCGGGTTTCCCGTCACGCCGCTCATTTCGTGTTATTATATTCATATTTATTGCCACAGACAATTTAATCAGATAATTCGTATGCTCCGATATCATATGCCAATCCTTGTGGCCGTGAAATATTTCGGATATCCGAACTAACCTGGGTTATTGTGGTGCCCGCGTTTTTAGCAGGACTTGCGGTCATAATCATTAATCCATCATCGCTAGTTCCGATATTCCCATCTCCTCCATATAGATTTATCGCATTCACAAATTGGGGATCTTGTCCAAACAGGCTATTCGCATCGGCATCCGGAAAGCTTTGGAGAAATTCGTCATGGGTCAAATAACCCGGAACGCCGAGCGCAACGAGATAATAAAAATTGATCGTGGGATCATTCGCAAAGTAATACTGGTTATTGGACAAGGCAATCGTTGGCGTGGTCCCGCTCATTTGGGTAACCATCAGCGGGTAACCGCCTCCAATCTTTGTCAAGGGAGTGTAGATAATGTTGTTTTTGAAAGAAATATTGGAAATGTTCTGTGAAGACAAAGTTAACACGCCGTGTGTTGGCGTAGTGAAATAAAAGTTATTGTTTACAAATGAAACATCAGAACTTCCGTTATCGCCCCCACCAATAGACATGAGTGTGAGGTTATCACGGTTTTCGTAAAAAATATTGTTTTTTACAATGCAAGTAGTACAGGAATCGAGTGTTACTCCTGCGGTCGGGTATGTAGCGCTATATTTGTATAAATTATGCAACAAATTTTTTTCAATGGTTACGTTTGAAAATGATTCTGCCGAGGCATATCCTGCATCAATGGTAATCCCAAAGTTGCAGTTGTATACTTGGTTCCCCCGAACGGTTAGATTGTCGTAAACTCCATGTGTGATAAAACAGCTAATAGCGTCGTGAAGTAAGTTATTTTCAACTAAGATATTGGATTTGTATCCTATCCCACCCTGTAAGTAGATATCGTGATCTTGGCTTGTGGATCCATTGTTATAAATATTATTTCCACGAATAACAACGTTACTACAGGAAGAAGCGATTCCTTGCCGACTCGCTCCATGAATCGTGTTGTTCTCAAACAAGTATCCTTCGCAGTCATTCGCATAGACTGCATCATACCCCCCTTGGACCTCACAATTTCTCAAAGTAACAGCGGCCGCACCGTTCCTGATCCAAACAGACCATCCGCCGTCGACAGGTCGTAGTGTACGGTTGATAAATAAATCCTGGAGAGTTATCCCCGTGCCCGCCGGAAGCCGGTCCAAAAAAAATATGGCTGCGTTTTTTTGGTCCGATTGAATGACTTCAGGCCTTGCGCCAGCCCCATACGAACCAATCACAAGGGGATTCACGGTAGTGGACGTAAGAGCCGATATTATTGCATATGCTTGGAATTGTTGTCCGCGTTTTAAAAGTACGCGATCTCCTCCGACAATGTTTCCCGAGTTTATTAAACCAATGGCTTTTCCAAGTGTTGCCCAGGGTCCGTCGGTTCCGTTCCAATCGGACGAACGACCACTCCACGAATCATTACCGTCAATTGAAATATAGTAGATTGCCCCACTTGGCACAATACAATTTTGGACGTTGAAATCAGTGCAGCTGGTTTGGCAAGAAAGGGACCCTCCACTATACCCGAGCGTGATACAGGTTTGGCTGTTCAGGTCTGTTCCGTCGCAGGCTTCGGTTCCTTCTTTGAGATTGTTTCCGCAGGTTTGCGTGGGTGCCGCCACACACGCAGAAGTGCTGAAATCCGTGCAATTTGAAAGACACGCAAGCGTTCCCGAAACAAAGCCCTTCAAAATGCATGTTTGACTGTTCAAATCCGATCCGTCACACACTTCGGATCCTTCCCGACTATTATTGCCACATACGGGGATTACCGGACAGACACCACAATCTTGGCTACAAGAAGAACACGTTTCAGACCCGCTACAGGACCCGTCACCACAGGACAGAGTAGACACCCCTGCAACGTCTTCACCAACCCCACCACTTTCCACTTTACAGTCAGCTGGACAGTTGACCGCAGTTTCGCCGGTGGACAAAACGCATTTTCCGTCGACCACACAAACTGGCGCAGAAACACAATCAGAAGAACACGAGTTTTTGTTTTCACCGATGCTTGATTCACACGAACCATTTCCGTTACAAACCCAGCAATCCAGCAAACAATTGGAAACATCTTCAGTCGATTCACAAACACCGTTGCCGCATTCGGGCACACTCAATGGCGGATTCACGGGGTTGCCAGGATCATCCGAAACAACATTGCCCACAATCCGATTCACATCCGCCTTGAAATCACCCAATTTTTGCGGCGGAACCAAAAAAGGCACAATCACCCAGAAAAAGATCCCTGCCAAAATACCCATTACGAGAATAATAACCAGAATCCGATGAAAAGAAAGCAAAGTCATGTGCAAAATACACAGTTTCTAATAATAAAAATATCGAATCGGTTTAACGGTGCGTAGTAACCGACAAATTCCAGCCGCGATTGACATTGCCTCGGTTGCTAAAAAACTGCCGTAAAACTCCAAGACTTGGTAACTTGAACCAACCGGCGATGGAAAAATAGGAATCGGATAATTGAGGCAGGGGTTCAGGCAATGAAAGATAATCATTTGCACCATCGAATAAAAACTTTCATTGATTAAAGCCGCTAAAACAAGTTTTTTAAACCTTTAACCCTTCTTTTCAATGAAGAAGGGTTGTTTATTGTTGCATCTATTCAACTGACATTTCATCGATTGCCCATTGATTCAGTATCCATCCGAACCCTTTTTGGAAAATAATTCTAATCCAGGCAACGCCATGACGTATGACTATAAAAAAATCGAATCCCACTGGCAAAAAAAATGGAGCAACGCCCAGATCTACAAAGCCCAAACGGACCCCAAAAAACCAAAATTTTACTGCTTAGAAATGTTTCCGTATCCCTCGGGAAAACTGCACATGGGACACGTTCGAAACTACGCCCTCGGAGACACGTTCGCGCGCTTCAAACGCATGCAAGGATTCAACGTGTTATACCCGATGGGCTACGACGCCATGGGACTCCCCGCCGAAAACGCGGCCATCAAAAACAACGCCCATCCGGCGAACTGGACCCAATCCAAAATCAAGGAAATGAAAACCCAACAACAACAAATGGGTTTCTCGTACGATTGGAACCGCGAAATCGCGACGTGTAACCCCGAATACTATCACTGGAATCAATGGATTTTTCTCAAAATGTACGAAAAAGGACTCGTGGAACGAAAATCCGCGACTTCAAACTGGTGCCCCAACTGTCAAACCGTCTTGGCCAACGAACAAGTCATTGACGGCAAATGCTGGCGCTGCGGAACCGTTGTCGAACAAAAAACATTCGAACAATGGTTCTTGAAAATCACCGCGTACGCCGACCAACTGCTAAACGGTTTGGAAACATTACCCGGATGGCCCGAACGCGTCAAAACCATGCAAAAAAACTGGATCGGAAAAAGCCACGGCGTCGACGTATATTTCAAACTCGAAGGAACCAACCAGATTCTTTCCACGTACACCACGCGTTGCGACACCCTGTACAGCGTCACGTTTCTTGCGATCGCCCCCGAACACCCAATGATACCCGAACTTGTTGCCGGAACCGGGCTTGAAGAAGAAGTGCGGTATTTCATTAATGAAACCAAAAAACAAGCCGCGCTTGACCGCGAAAACGAAGAAAAAGAAAAATTCGGCGTATTCACCGGCCGCTACGCCATTAATCCCGTCAACCAGGAACGCGTCCCGATTTTCGTCGCAAACTTCGCACTCATGTACGGCAGCGGAATCGTGATGTGCGATGCCCACGACAAACGCGATTTTCGATTCGCCCGAAAATACGACATTCCGTTAAAATTCGTGATCAGCCCGAACGGAAAACCCATTGAACCCGCGAATTACAACGACGCGTTCACCGACGACGGCATTCTGTTTAATTCCGGCGCCTTTAGCGGACAAAACAACCGCGACGCGTTACCCAAAATGGCGGACTGGCTCGAAAAAAACAACATGGGCAAAAAGAAAATCAATTACAAACTCCGCGACTGGCTGATTTCCCGCCAACGCTACTGGGGCACCCCGATTCCGATCGTATACTGTGCCAAATGCGGACCCCAACCCGTTTCCGAAAAAGACCTTCCGATCCAACTGCCAAACGACGTCAAATTCACGGGCGAAGGAAACCCTCTGGCAAAATCGAATTCCTTCGTGAACACCAAATGTCCCAAATGCCACGGACCCGCCAAACGCGAAACCGACACCATGGATACGTTCATTGACTCCAGCTGGTACTATTACCGCTTTACGACCCCGAACGAAAAAACCAAACCGTTTGATCCCAAAGAAGCGTCGTACTGGATGCCAGTTGACCAATACATCGGCGGCATCGAACACGCGATTCTTCACTTGCTATACGCCCGTTTCTTCAACAAATTTCTTCACGACATCGGACTGACTCAAATCAACGAACCCTTCGCCAACCTGTTCACGCAAGGAATGGTGCTAAACCAAGGACGCGTCATGAGCAAAAGCGCGGGAAACGGAGTCGATCCAAGCGACATCATTGAAAAATTCGGCGCTGACACCTGCCACGCCTACATTCTACACGTCGCCTCGCCCGAAAAAGAACTCGAATGGAGCGACGCCGGCGTTTACAAAGAATTCGAAACCTTAAAACGAATATTCGAATTCGTCACCGAAAAAAAAACCAAAAAGAACGAAAAAACACAACACAATCACAACGATCGATTGATGACCAGCCGCATTCATTCCACGATCCGCCAAAGCACCGAAGACATGAACCAGTTTTTACCCAACAAACACCTCAACAATACCTATCAATTGCTTTTTTGGCTTGAAAAATACGCCTCGGAAACCCCCGATTCAAAAATCCTCGCCGAAGGCACCAAAACCCTGGTGCAATTAACCGCGCCGTTTGCGCCGCACATGGGCGAAGAGCTGTGGAAAACCCTCGGCGAAAAAGAATTCCTCGCAACCGCCCCCTGGCCAACATTCAACCCCCAAATGATCGATGCTTCCGCCGAAGCCGGACAAGCCGAACTCGAACAAACGCTAACGGATATCCGACAAATCCAACAACTCGCCAAAATCGAAAAACCCAAAAAAATAACGATATTCGTTTCCCCGCAATGGAAATGGGAGGCCATGAAAGTCGTGAAAAAAGCGGTTCCCGACAAACCCGACTTCGGAGCCGCCTTAAAAGCGTTGTTTGCAAGCGAATACAAAAAATATGGTAAAGAACTCGAAGCATTCGCCAAACCCGCGGTCAAAGCCGCCAAAGAATTCGATCCGACGCTTACAATCAACGAAACCCATTTGTTTTTAGAAAACAAAAACCAAATCGAAAAAGAATTCGATTGCACCATCGAAGTCATTCCGGCGGAAACCAGTTCAAACCCGAAAGCCAAAAACGCGTTCCCGCTAAAACCCGCGATTTTAATCGAATAAAACGATTAACTGTACTGCGAAGGACAATCCGTTGGACACGACAACTGGTTTTCTCCCACGGTCCGATCACAGCGATCGTTTCCATTGCACGCAAAACAATCCAACCAACAATTCTGCCGGGATTCACCCACATCACACGTGCCGTTACCACAATTATCCGAATAAGAAATCGGTTTTGGCAATTGAGGCGAGGGAACGGAACGCTGGACATGCAACTGGAACAACACCAGTTCGTTTCGAAACGATTCTAGCCGAGCAACCGGGATGACAAAAGGCGCCGCGAACAAGAAAATAACCGCAGCAATCACGGCAATCAAGAAAATTCTTCGAAAACGATTTTCCCATAACTCGACTTTGGACGGTTTTGGAGAAACAAACACCAAATCTTCGGACACAAAAAACCCCTATACCACTAGGAAAAGGAACCTAGACCCATAAATACTTTTCTTTAATCAACAAGGAAACGGTTATAAAGAAAAAAAACAACAATGAAAGAATGAAACACGTCTTAATCCTCTTTTTTGTCCTTTTATCGGCTTTCATGTCTTTTTCCCAGGAACCCGCTTGCGGAAACGCGGTGTGCGAAAGCGGCACCGGAGAAGATTACGGTACCTGCAACGCGGATTGTGAAACCCCCAAAATCGTGGAAGTAACGATCCTAAGTCCGACGCCCAACCAAAGCTTTGTTCGCGGCGACAAAGTCATCGTACAAGCCAAGTTCAACGCGGATTCGGTCCGGGATTCGATTGCCCACCAGGCAACCGCGCTCGGAAAATTCGGAATGATCGACTTGTTTGACGACGGTCGACACGATGACGCCGCCGACGGAGATCACATTTACGGAAACAGCTTTTTGATCGGAGACGAATACCAACAACAAACCTACAAAATCGCGGTCACCGGAACCGTCGCGCAAACCACGAACAGCGCGTCCGTCGAATACAACGTAACCCCGTTTTTGGCCATCAGTTTTTCAACCGACAAAACCAACTACGTGCAAGGCGAAGAAATCTCCTTGCAAGGAATCGTTTCCAAAAAAGACCGCGGACTCCAAAGCGACATCAACCTCGAAATCCTTTTTGGAACCGACGTGCTGTTCAAAGACACGCTTTCAACCGATGCGCTTGGACGATTCGACCTGAATTATCAAATCACCACGCTTTCACCCGACGGCGAATGGACCATCAAATTACGCGTTCGCGACCAAAACGGAAACTACGGGTTTTACGAAAAAAAAATCATGATCGCCAAACCCCAAGCGTTCTCGTCGCTAAAAATCAATTACCTGACCCAGGACACCGAAGTCCACAAAACCGGAGAACAACTGATTTTCGAAGTCGAAGTAGTGGACGCATTCAACCAAAAAGTCGAAGGCGCCATCGTAACGATTATCCCTCCGCTTTCCCACCAAAAAGAACAAACCCTACAACAAACCCCGACCAAAACCTACGCGGGACTCTACAAAATCCCGTATGATTTAACCGTCGGACAACAACCCTTCGAATTACGCGCCGTCAAAACCAGCGGCAACACCACATTGTCCGGAAGCCACCCGTTTATTCTTCACATCGAAAAATCCCTTCTCACGGTGTTCATCATCGAACCCACCAAAACCCAGTTCCAAATCGGGGAACAAGTTCCCCTCAAAGTCAAAATCGCATACGCGGACAACCAACCCCTCCAAAACGCGATTCTTAGAACCGAAATCAATCAAAAACCCGTGGATTTAAAACCCACGGAAGCAGGCGTATACGAAGGAACCTACACCGTAACGGAAGACGACCCCAACAAAATCGAATTATCCATTCTCGCCAAAGACCAGTTCCAAAACATCGGAGAAACCAAAATCGAACTCTATGTACGCGGAAAAACATGGGATTATTTTTTGGTCAAAAACCAAGCGATCTTGCTTGTGCTTGCGGTCGTTGCCGTTGTCGGCGGATTTTTCGCGGTCCAACACCTGCGCAAAACCAAAGACACGAAAAAACTCTTTGCACAAAAAATGCATTTTGAAAACCTGCGCGAAGACCTCCAGAAACGATACTATGTTGAAAAAATGATTTCACGCGAAACCTACGACAAAGACCGGATTCAAATCGAAACCAAACTTGAAAAAATAAATTCCGAACTGGAAAAACAAAAAGGAACAGAAACCCCATGAAACCCAGCTTACTCTTGTTTGCCACCCTGTTATTCGCAAGCGTTTTTGCAGCCACGATTCAAACCGACAAAAATTCGTTTTTCAACAACGAAACCATCAAAATCACGGGAGTAAGCGACCAAAGCACGACGCTTTTTGCAACCCTAAACGGCAAAATCATTTTCGAACGACCCGTTTCCCCCGGAAACTACGCCGTGACGTATCCGATCGATTACCTGGATCCCGTCGGCGACTGGGTCATCGCACTGGAAAACGCATCCCCGTCCATCATCACCGTCCGACCCACATCGGAATCCGCCACCTTGATTCTCACATTCACCAGCCCAAGCCCCGGACGCTACAAAAGAACCCAAACCATTTCTTTTAGCGTTCAAGTCACCAAAAATAACCAACCCGTTTCCGCCGCCACGGTCGCAGTATGGGATCCGAACGGAAACCGAATGGTGTTAAACGAAAAAGAAAACGGAAACTACCGGCTTGATTACATGATCCCCGAAAACGCACCGCTCGGCCGATGGGGAATACTCGCCACGGCCCGCGCGTCCACTCGACAAGGCGAATTCGGAGGCACCGCGCCGCACACCCTTGAAATCGAAGCGGCTTCCATCATGATTTTGCCCACCCAACCGCTTTTTCCCAATTACAATGTCGGAGACACGTTGGAAATCGAAATCGCGCCCAAATACCCCGACCAAAAACCCGTGCAAAACCCACGGATCAACGCCACATTGGGCGGCCAATCCATCGAGCTCAAAACCCAAACCGCCAATACCTACGCCGCCAAAATCCTGCTCGGAGTCGAACACGCCGGAACCCAAGCCATCGAAATCACGGTGGTTGACGATTATAACAACACCGGAACCCTTTCACAAAGCATTCTCGTGGCGGGCCAAAACCAGTTCTTGATTTCACAATACGGAGCAATCGTGTTCGTCATCGCGATACTCTTTTTAATCGCATTGCACTTTGTTCTCTCCAGCAAAAAACAACAAAACAAACGCAACGCGCTTTTGGAAGAAAAAAAACAACTGCAAAAACAACAAGCAAGCCTTGAACAAAAATACTTCAAAGAACAAAGCATTGACGAAACCATTTTCGAACGGCAAAGCAATTATATCAGCCGAAAAAAAGCTTCCATTGAACAACAAATCACCCAATTAAAAAACGAAAAGAAAAAGGAATGAACCTTCAAATGACCTTGTTTAACAAAATCATGGGGACCAAAGACCCGGCCAAACCCCGCACCGACATCAAAATGGAAAACGACGGAACCCTCACCAAAAAAGAACTGGATTCACTGGTCGGCGAAATCAAAACCTCGGGAACCAAAGACTTCAAACCCCAAACCAAAATAAAACCCAAAAAAATCGATAGCATTCCCACGTACGTATCCGCATTCGACAGTCTGATCGAACGCAAAGGACTTGAACGCGGCTCCACCATTCTCATTTCCGGCGGCGCAGGCAGCGGAAAAACCACGTTCATCATGCAATCCATGTACGAAGGATGCAAAAAAGGCGAAAAAGCCATTTACATTTCCCTCGAAGAAGACCCGGACAAAATACGCGAACACATGTACGAAAACTACGGCTGGGATTTCTCCGAATTCGAAGAAAAAGGAACGTTTGTATTCCTCAAATTCGATGCACTCGAAATCGCACGCAACGTCGAAGCCATGATTCTAAAAGAAAAAGAACACTTAACCATTCAATTCGGTTCCTTCGAACTGCCGTTTACACCGGACCGCATCGCTGTGGACTCGCTTTCGGCGTTGTCGATCGCGTTCGAAAAAAAAGAAAACTACCGCAAATACGTGCGATACCTCTTTGAACGCCTCGAAAAATACAACTCCGTGAACTATTTCATCACGGAAACCGAACAAAACCCCCAAGTGTATTCGCGCGCGGGAATCGAAGAATTCCTCGCCGACGGCGTCGTCGTATTATACAACATCAAAGTCGGAAATTCACGCCGCCAAGCCATTGAAATCCTGAAACTTCGAAGCTCCAAACACGAAAAACGGATCATTCCATACGAAATCACCAAAAAAGGAATCGAACTGCAAGTAGACGAAAAAATATTCTAAAAAAAAAGCTTTTTTTATCGGGTCGTAATCACGATATCGAATTCCTTAAACGTCGGCTCTCCCGAAACCGGATTATCATACACGGTTTTGACGTGACAGGTCTGCGAAGAATCCGGTTCGGCCGTTGACGGCGCCGAAATCGCCATGGAAATGGTTTTGGATTCGCTTGGCGCGATTTCCGAAAACTGATACGTGGATTCAAACATCAACCAACCGCCGCTCTTGCACAACACCGGAGAAACCGACACATCGATGTTTTGCACCGGCACCGAACCGCGGTTCGTCAACGTGATTTTGTTCGAGCGATTCGTGGGATACCCGTCCGCGGTCTGGGTTAACGACACCTGATACAACGACGGTTTCACGTCAAAATTCGTATTCGTCTGCTTGATTCCCAATTGCAACGGAATATCCTTTGAAAACACCGAAGACGACACGCGAATCTTCGATGCCCCCGCAATCGTCAAATCGTCTTCCATGACGGGCGGCGAAATATACACAATGATTTCGTCTTTTTGGCCTTTGGCAAGCTCCATTGTTTCTTCTTTGCTAAACGAAATCCAATTATTCATCGTCGGATCTTCCGCATCCGCGGTAACGATAAACGCGGGAACCGAAAACTCGTTGTTGTTCGTAATCGAAATCTTTCCCACTTGCTGCAACGGAGTCCCCGACTGCAAGCCCTGCTTGTTTAACGTCGACGGCGTCATCGTGATCTTGGGAGACGGCAACAGCATGAAATCCACGCTTTTGGTGCGGTTCGTCGTCAATTTTATCCGCACCACACCGTTTTTTTCGTCGCCTTTCTTAGCATCCTTAATGCGAGTTGAATCCGGAAACAACACTGAAAAATTCACGGGAATTTCCTGGCCCGACGGAACCAAAATCGCGTTGCTTTCCAAGGTCACCACATCTTCGAAATCCTTTTCGAACGCCAATTCCACGGTTTCGTTTTTACTGCTCTTGTTAAACAACACCACGGTGCCCGAAACTTCTTGGCCCAAAAAAACGTTTTGAGAAAGATCCACGGATTTCACGATGGTTTGCACCGGTTTTTCCAGTTGCACCGAATACTCGGATTCGTCTCCGATAATCAAGGCATCCGAATACGTTTCATACCCGCCGCTCGACACTTCGATGCGATACTCGCCTTTTTTCAACTGGGCATCCAGGGTTTTTCCCGAACCCGTGGCCACCGGTTGGGTTTGACCCGGCACAAAAATCGAAATCGTCGCCGACACCCCTTGGTTTTCGGCGTTCACCACCGAAATCGAAACCGGTTTCACGCTCAAAACAAAAAAGTCCGCCAAAAAATACAATACGGCAATCACCGCGATCAACAACAACAGTTTTTTTCCGTACGCCGAAACAAAATCCTTGGCTTTGTCGGTCACCGAAGGCTCGGCTGGCATCACGGACTGGGATAAATACGGAGAATCAAACCTTGACGAAGAATCGGGAGAATACACATCAACACACCAAATTCACTGAAAACTGGTTTAATTAGCGTTTTTCTTCTTTTTATTGTTTTGGTTCTCGGGCAAAAACGCGTCTTTTGCCGCCTTATGCTTGACATGCGTGGCCAACACCAACCGCAAATGTACGTTGTAGTCTTCCAACCGGCGAATCGTTTTTTCTTTTCCTTCCACCACGGTTTTGAAATGATCCACGAGCTCGTGTTGTTTATGGTTTTCTTTTTCCAAAGACGCCAAGCGTTTCTCAAATTTTTGTGCTTCTTCTTCGCGGGCTTTTAACACCTGCTGGTTCAAATCCAAAATCTGGGTCGTGTATTTTCCCCGCAACCCCACGGTTTCGTGTTCGATCCGCAACGCCAGTTCTCTTGCATACTCGGTTTCTTTTTTTAAACGCAACAACAAATCCTGATGCTTTTCCGACAACGCCGAAATCGACTCCTGCAAACCCGACACTTCGTTTCGCAACGACAACGTGCTGTCGAGCATTTTTTCCGACAACTCCTGGTGACGCGAAAACTGCTGTTCCACGCGCTGCTGCCCCAATTGGATCCGTCCAAACGAAGAACTCAAATCCGCTTCCAAATCCATCAACGACGGTTCGGAAGAAACCCCAAGCAACGCCTGTTTCTGCAACGCGAATTGCCGGGATTTGGTTTCCTGCAACTCGGATTCTTTTTCACGCAACAAATGCAACAAGGTTTTGGCGGTCGAAGGCTCTTGTAACGGCGACAACTCGCGTCGACGCGCATCCAGCAACGCTTTTTCGGACAAATACGCCACTTGCAATAGCAACGTCTGGGTTTCGTGCTGCAAACCCGAAAAATTCGCGTTAAACAACCGTTTCTCCGGAAACAATTCCGCGGAATCCCCCGACCGATTCGATTCCATTTCCACGTTTCGTTTCAATCGATCCGACAACTTCAACAATTCGATTTTTTTCTCGCGAAACTCCGACGCGGTTTCGCTTGCCGAAAGCTCCGCAAAATGTTCGGCGTTCGTCAAACCGGCCACCACGCTTCCGATGCCTTTGACGGTTTTTTCGCCAGCAACAATAAACCGGTTTCGTTCAAAACCACTCCACTCGTTTTCGGACAAATCCGAACCCAGATTCGAAACCAGTTTCTGAAGGAAAACCACCGAATTTTCGAAATGACCCATTAAAACCAACAGTATAACGCGTTTTGACAATAAAAAACATTTGGTAACCCAAAGCCAGAAAAACCCCAAAAACCATCAAAATACACCATGGTTGCCTTTTTCAGCCCCAAAAAAAGACGTCAAATCAAACAATTTTTTTCAAACCCCCGAAAAAAACAACGTCTCATCGCCCGGGCCCGACAAAGAAAAACCGCCCGCACACTCAATGTCGTCGACGTGGTGATCGAAAACAAAAAAGTCACGGTAAAACGATCGGAATACGAACGGCTATCGAGAGCCAACCTGAACGCGTTGCTTTTTTGCCATCGAAAAGCCCTTCAAACAGGAACCATTTCTCCACGCCACTACGTACTGAGAAACAGCCCGTATCGATACGCCGACAACCACGTGGGAATCATGGATACGATTTCGGGTGCGGGAAGTTACAATCTCAAATTCCTCCGTTACCACAAAAAAGACTTCCAACAAGACCCGGACATGCTCGATAGACTCCAAAAACACTTTGTTTGGCAGCAAACCCTTTTGTTTATGCGACAAAACCCCCACATTACGATTGGCAAAATAAATGCAATGGAACGAGAACTGAAAAGAAACCTCCAACGAATATCCCAAAACAAAACCAGATTTTCGTTTGATGTCAGCGGCGCCAACAATATTCAGATCGTTAGAATGAATAATCGCGGCCAATTGGTCATCCGATTGATTGACCAAATTTATCCAGAAGAAGAACCCCTCGTGAAAAAAAGACTCCAACGACCCCGGAAAAAAAAATAAAAAAAATCCAATATATAACCTTTTTATAAAAAACGTTGTTAGTGATATGAGGGGACTGTATGAAAGGAAAAACAAACAAGTACGACAAAACCAATTTTTTCAATTTAATCGAGCTGTTTCCGGAACAACTCGTGGAAGCGGACGCCATCGCGCAAAAAAAAACCTTTAAACTGGATCGACCTGTTTCCAACGTCGTGATCTGCGGAATGGGCGGAAGCGGAATCGGCGGAAAACTCGTCCAAAACCTCACCAAATCCACGGCGACGGTCCCCATTACCACGCACGGCGATTATTCCCTCCCCGGATTCGTCAACGAACACAGTTTGGTGTGCTGCGTTTCCTATTCCGGAAACACCGAAGAAATATTATCCGCGTACAAAGAAGCCAAAAAACGAAACTGCCAAGTGCTGTCCATCACCAGCGGAGGAAAGCTGTTGGAATGGGACAAAACCGCGATTCAAGTTCCCGCAGGATATCCTCCCCGCGCCGCATTGGCTTTTTTGTTCGTTCCACTCTTGCACGCGTTAAGCCAATCCAAACTCGTACCGGATTATTCCATTTCTTTAAAACAAAGCATCGTGTCATTACACAAAAACCAATCCAAACTCCAAAAAACCGCGCAAAAAATCGTCAAACAAATCGGAAAAAAAATGCCGATCATCTACGGAACCGCCTTGTTTTCGGACGCGGCGTACCGCTTCACCACGGAATTCAATGAAAACGCCAAAGTCCTCGCGCACTACCACGTGATCCCCGAACACAACCACAACGAAATCAGCGCGATTCCCAACACCAAAAACGCGTTCTATATTCTGTTGCGCGAACAAAACGAACCCGCTCAAATCCAAAAACGATTCGAATTCGTCAAAAAACTCATCAAAACCAAAAATTTTCACGAAGAAAAATTCAACGGCGAAAGCGCGCTTGAAAACCTCTTGACCGCGATTCATTTGGCCGCATGGACCACGTATTACCTTGCGATCCAACACAAACAAGACCCCAACGCGATTCCGCTCATCACCCAACTGCGAAAAGAACTGGCCAAATGATGTGATATGGCGTCCGTCACCCGCGAAATCCTCAACTGGGTCCTCAACCGCGTCCTTTCGAACAAATACCCGTTTCCAACCGTGGACGCCGTCATCAAACTATATGACGAAAAAAGAAAAATAACGGGTCTCGTGCTCGTGGACCGAAAATTCCCACCGTACGGCTGGGCGTTTCCCGGCGGATTCGTCGAACAAGGCGAATCCCTCGAAACCGCTGTGGTGCGCGAAGCCAAAGAAGAAACCGGACTTGACATAACCATCGAAAAACAATTCCACACCTACTCCGAACCCAAACGTGATCCCCGTATTCACACGATTTCAACGGTTTTCATCTGTACTTCCCGCGGAACCCCGAAACAAGGAAGCGACGCCAAAAACGTAAAAGTATTCCCGCTTGATCAACTACCTGACCTCGAATTCGACCACGGAAAAATACTTGAAGACCTGAAAAAAAACAAGGAATTGCCTTAAGCCAAGATTTAAATTATCCAAGACCCTATTCCATTTCATGCCACGCACTTATCGCGAATACCGAATCCGAAAACGCGTCGGAAAAACCCTGCATCAACTCCGGGCCTCTTCAGGACCCAAAACCCGCGACATCGGAATCGCGCAACTCCTTCACACCGGACGAAAACGGGCCCGCATTCCAGACAAACCGTTCCTCAAACGACCCGAAACCGCCATGCAAGTGTCCGACAAAAAGTTTCTTCCCGACAACACCCATGCGTTCCAAGTGATGCTTTCCCGTCTCGTACGCCAAACCCTCATGCGAAGTCATTCGAAAGCCAAAGAAAAAACCGTGCAACAACTATTCGGAAGCGGAACACTCGGGATTCTCATGGTCAAACCCGAATTATTCGCACAACGCACTCAAGTCAAGGAATTCCTGCGAAAACTCGGCCTCCGCATCGTATTCAACACGCCATTCGTGTTCTCGCGATACGATTTACAGCGATTATATCCCCACGTCATGAAAAACCGCAAAATGTACTCCGATTTCGCGGTCCAAGCGTTTTCGCTTCAAAACGCGCCGTCACTCGTCGTCGTGTTCGAACACGCGTCCCCCGAAGAATACGCGAAATGGGGACGCGAACAAGGAATTACCGTTCCGGAACGAATGCCCGAAAAACCCCAAGACGCCTTCAACGCCGTGTTCAAAAAATATATGCGAGAAACGATTTCGCGACCCGCGTTTGAAAAAAAAGGTTTCCGGCCAAAAAGACTCTCGCTTCGCGCCAAACACCTTGACGCATTGGGTTTCTTCGAAGCAAACCTGCCCGAAGGATTTGACATGCTGCGGCTTGCCAACGGACTCCACTTTCCCGATTCCCGCGAAATGCTGATGGACGCGCGCACCCTCCTGACATTTACGGACTTGAAAAAAATCACTCAACGATACCCATGAGCCGCATTCAAATCCCGCGAAAACCGAAACGAAAAATCCTGATCCAAAGCCCGCGGCCACCGCACGCCAGACACAAACACCCGCTTGTTCGATTACGCCCCACCCGCGTGGTTTTCTGGTGCGTTGCGGGACAAGAATCCTCATTCTTAGGAAAAAAAACATTCGACGCGCTCCTACAAAAAAAAGGCGTTCACAAACGATTCAAAGTCGATTACGAAGGATTTTTCGGTCGAACCAAACCCGAAATAGAAAAAATCCTGCAAAACGCCGACTACGTCGTCCCCATGTTTCACTTCATCGCCCCCCTGTTACGCCGAAGCGTCCGAAAACTCAGAAAACAACCCGTTGTCTTGGACGTGGGATTTGACACCATCCACGACCAATACAATCGCCACAAATACGAAGAAGTATTCCGATTGATTCAGCGAATCCCCGCGCACAGCATTCATATCCCCCTCGGAACAAAACGGTATCCCCCACTAAAAAAAATACGCAAAAACACAAGAATGCCCAAAGTTCCGCCAACGAAGTAAAATTAAACCATTTTATGAGCTAATTTTGAAGCGCCCCTTTTGCACTTGCGATGCCAGAATTGACCCGCCCACTTGACTTCCGTATTCCCTTTTCCGCACAACGAACACACTTCGGAATACTTTCCTTGCGGCGCCGCGGAAACCGACGCTTTGGATTCCTCCGTAGAACCCTCTTTTTTCTTCAAAAAGTCCAAAAAACCCATTTCAATCCCACGGATAATGCATTATAGCATTTTAAAAGTTTGCCCTGCCAAATAATACGTAGAATTCAACGAATTTTGAACAGGTTCTCTGGAAGGGTAGCTCAGTTGGTAGTAGCACACGACTGATAATCGTGAGGTCGGGAGTTCGAATCTCCCCCTTTCCACACAGCTTTTTTGGCTGCGGCCAAAAAACCTGAGAAAAACGCGGTGCAGATCCACCAACGGTGGTTCCTCGGTATTCGCGGTCAAAAAAACCAGCCCCGTCGTATAGTGGCCAAGTATCCCGGGCTTTGAACCCGGTGACCAGAGTTCGAATCTCTGCGGGGCTACTCGTGTGTTAGTTGTAGTCCAAGTAGTATTGGACTATTTCCACACTCTTTTTATAATTGAAGATACAAGGAATACTTAAACATTCCTAACGGGTGATCAGATGGCAAAACTGCAAAAAATCAATGGAAGCTACTTTATCTCGCTTCCAAAAAAAATCGTTGAACGCTTTGGCTGGAAACAAGGCCAAGAAATAGACGTAGTCCAAACCGTGGCCCACGAAAAAAAATTATTACTCGAGGACCATAAATGAATATAGCAGAAAACAGTATTGAACAAACTTGGAACAACGTTGAATTATTAACAAACCCCGCGTTCTGGATTGTAACAGTTATTCTCCTGCTGGTTATCGTTGCAGTACTTTGGGGGGTATCCAAAAAAAAGAACTCTTCCGAATTACTCTGATTCTTCACTTTTTTTATTTTTGGCGAACCGCGTTCTATTTATGGAACGCGGATTTAATCGTAACAATTTTGATACTTGTTCTAAAAACTCGTGGACAACAAAAACCAAGCGTCGAGGTTTCCTTTGGGTTAGCAGGCGCACCCGTTCCTCATTCGAGAGCGGGGCGTTTAATCAATGACTGGTTTGCGATTGTGGATCGCGTGGCTCATCGACTTGGTTAGTTGGTGGAACACGAACACGCCATGGTTCCCAACCATCGAAGTTCTCATGGCCTGTGTGACTACACGGGTGATCGCGTGCACACATACCTCCA
>Ga0209541_10005453_pt1 | contig 22180 bp, 23 predicted proteins | sample RifCSPlowO2_01_FD_184027 | JGI IMG/M metagenome (GOLD analysis project Ga0209541, IMG submission 184027) | Groundwater microbial communities from Rifle, Colorado - Rifle CSP2_plank lowO2_0.1 (SPAdes) (version 2) | ecosystem: Environmental > Aquatic > Deep subsurface > Groundwater | place...
CCCGCCGATCTGCGCCTTCTTCAAGTCCAGAATTTTGCCGTTGACGAATCGGCGCTGACCGGTGAATCTTTCCCGGTAGAAAAAATAACTTCTCCGATCAAAGCGGAAACTGCACTTCCCCATAGCCTCAAAAACATGGCCTTTGCCGGGGCAACGGTCACCAGCGGCACGGCGGAAGGGGTGGTCATCACAACTGGCAACAAGACTTTTCTGGGAAAAACTGCCCGTTCCATCTCCAAAGAAGAGACGCATGGTGAGTTTCATAAAGGGATCATCAAGTTTAGCAATTTTCTGCTGAAAGTAGTCCTGATCACGACAATCATCGTTTTTGCGGTGAATGCTTTTCTGGAAAAGGGTGTCATCACTTCGTTTCTTTTTGCCATCGCTCTTGCCGTGGGCATCACGCCGGAAGTCCTGCCCATCATCATTACCGTTGCCCTGTCCAACGGCGCGCAGAAGATGGCCAAACAGAAAGTGATTATCAAAAAGCTTGCTTCAATTGAAGATATCGGCAACATGGATGTGCTCTGTACGGACAAAACTGGAACGGTGACGGAAGGAACAACCTCACTCTCTTTATTCGTTGATCTGCAAGATAAACCAGATAAGATCGTTCTTCTCTACGGATTGCTCTGCAATTCCATCAAGAAAGAAAAAGAGCATCATTCGTTTGAAAACCCGATTGATCGGGCGATCAGCGAAAGCCCGGCGGGCAAAGATCTGGTACGAGAACAGGAAAAATATCGCTTGCTTCAGGAAAACGAATTTGATTACAACCGGAGGAGGATGAGCGTTCTCGTCGCAAAAGAAAAGATGAAGCTGTTGATTGTCAAAGGCGCCGCTGAATCATTGCTCGCCCAATGCACGAGTACCGTTGATAGTGGCAGCATCACGCCGGCCCGCCGATCTCAGATTGAACAAAAGATCAAAGAGTATGAACAAAATGGATTTAAGCCGATCGCCATCGCCGAAAAAAAGATCACCGGAAAAAAAGCAGGAAAAGAGGAAGAGAATAAACTTGCCCTGCGCGGTTTCCTGCTCTTTCATGACCCCCCCAAAAAATCGGCAAAGGAATCTCTGGAAATCCTGCAGAAGCAGGACGTTCAGGTCAAGATCATCACCGGCGACAGTCCGGAGATCACCCGCCATGTCTGCAACGAAATTAATTTCTCGATCATCGGCGGGAGAATTATTCTTGGCAGCGAGATCGAGACGATGGAAGAAGGAACATTTAATGCGCTGTGCAACAATTACAATGTCTTTGCCCGCGTATCTCCGGAACAGAAATTAAAAATAGTTCAGGCGCTGCAGGACCGCGGCCATGTCGTCGGCTTCCTCGGAGACGGGATCAACGATGCGCCGGCGCTGCACCAGGCGCATATCGGCATTTCCGTCGACAGCGCTTCTTCCGTGGCCAAAGGGACGGCCGATATTATTCTTCTCCACAAGGACCTGCACGTGCTCACTCTGGGAATCAGGGAAGGAAGAAAGACTTTTGGAAATATCATGAAATACATTTTTAATACAGTCAGCGCCAATTTTGGAAATGCGTTCACGATCGCCGCTTCTTCTTTTTTCCTGCGCTACATCCCGCTCCTTCCCTCGCAGATTCTCCTCGCCAATTTTCTTACCGATTTCCCGATGCTCAGCTTATCTACCGACCGCGTCGATGAAGACCTTCTCCATAAGCCACGGCATTGGGACATCAAATTTATCGGCAAATTTACCTACGTCTTTGGGGCGATCAGCAGCATCTTTGACCTGCTCTTTCTGCTTCCGCTGCTGTTCATCTTTAAGGTCACGCCGGAATTATTTCGGACGGCGTGGTTTACCCTCTCTATTTTAACGGAAATTATCGGAACTTTTGTCATCCGCACACGAAAAGCTTTCTATCAAAGCCGGCCCAGCCTCTGGTTTATCGGCATGTCGATCTTGGCCATCGGATTGACGGTAGTAATTATCACCTCGCCGTTTGGCAACAGGATTTTTCAGTTCGTGAGAATACCGCCGAAGATTCTCCTCTTTAGTTTTGGGATTCTGGTTCTTTATGTGATTGCGCTGGAGATTGCCAAGAGGAAGTTCTATCGCAAGGTTGTGGGGTGAGATTTGATTCTGGGGAGTAAATGGCTGATGATAGAAAGAGATTTAAACTTTGATGATTCTTGGATGATGTGAGCCAAAAAGAATTAGACTTTACTAAGATGCAAGAACTCCTGCCGGGAGTCATCGCAAAATTGGAGGGAATAAGAAAAGGATGTTCTAGAATCACCGAGAGGTCGTTTGATCTCTATCGCAATAGGGAATTCTTATGGTTGATTAAACGCCTCTTTGTTGATTTGGATTTGCTCTCTAAAAAGTTAGAAGAATTCCTTCGATGGGAGAATATGATCAAAGAAAATGTTCCATTGATCACCAATTTTGCTCACCGACTGATTATAATCATTAAAGAAATAAGTGAGATAGAAACAAAAATGGGTGATTTAATATCAGATCTAAGAGAAAGGCTCGATCTGCCTAAACTTAAAAAAATTGTCGGATTGATCCGGAAATTAGCTGCGGAATGTAAGAGAGCCAATCAAGTCAATTCTCAGGAAATTGCTTTGACTGCTCACGCCAGAACCATGCTTAAAAAGACCAGTTTTTTGGGAAATTTCTTCTCTGGTGGAACGCTACTTGCCATTTTATCCCGGATAAATGCATTTCGTAGAAGTATCATTCAGGAGGGGACAGAAAGATACACGCAGGATACGGATAATTTTCTCAGAGAATTAAATTTGATATTAGGATTATATGGCAATAAACAACTGGGGATATCACACGATTTGCTTACATTTTTTAGATTAATCCCAGAAGATGTCGTCGGAATAATTCTACAGGAAGACCAGGAAGAGAAGGTTCTGTCGAGGATGTTAAAGTATCATCAAAAGAGATTAATCGAAATAGAAAAAGCCCTGAACCTAGCCGCGGAACAGATTGCTTTATTGGTCATAGAAAGTGAAAACAAGGGAATCAGAACTCATCGCGATCTCGATAAACGCCTTAAATTAATTTCCCAAGCCCTTGCTGATCTCCGCTCGGCTGCCCAGAGTTACATTAAAAAAAGTGCGGGGGCATTAACGGTGATTTCAGAAGGCGGGTTATCTTTAAGCGCAGCTGGACACTTATCCGAGTCAAAGGGATAAACACTCTACCAGAACCGTAATTCCATTGGCAGATGATCAGAAACATTTACCGGCGGCACGGCAAAATGCTCAACGTCGACATCGGAAGAGACGAGAGTATAATCGGCATACTGATCTGGTTTGAGATAGAACGAGCTTCTGGTCGTGGTGATTCCCCAAGTTTCGATCAGATCAACCAGCCCATCCTTCAAGATCGCCAAACTCTGCGTGTCAGGAAGCAAATTGAAATCCCCGCAAAAGATTTTTTTCCCTTTTGTACCATCTAATAACTGTTTGGCTCGACGTGATTGTTCCAGCCGGTCAGGGGTGTCTGTTTTTCCTTGCCCATTCCATAAACCATGAAAATGAGCGATTGTATAATCCTGCCCTTCAACATTGAAGTGAACATATTGAAGATTTCTGGGGGAAGAAGAATTATCATATTGTCTTGCATTATAACTGCCAAAGAGATAGATTTCTCTAGGAACATCCTTCGTTACATCTTTTCTTATAAACATCGCCAGTCCCCACTGGATCGGGAAATCAACCGGCCCGTCAAAACCATGGTCTTGTAACGCTGGTGCAAAATGTCCTTGGTGATGAGGTAATGCGTTTTGTAATTCAGAGAACAAGTTTGCCCGGTAATGTTCGCTAACCATCTTTCGTGATGTCGGCGTGTGAAACACTTCCTGAAAACAGAAAATATCGGTATCACGAGATTGATCCGCTACATAATCCATCAATGGGGCAAACTCCCTTCCAGCCCAGAGATTTAAGGAGACAAGCTTCATGAGATATGATTAAGGGTCTTTTTTATAAAGATTACCCAACCAAAAAGAAATAGGGGGCATTGGAGATTAGAATAATTGAAAGATGATTATATATTTTTGTGGTCTCTGCTTTCCCAAATCCCCCTCACGCCATTCCCAGCATCTCTTTCAACTCTTCCGACGGCTGCCAAGGCGGTTCAAAAGTGATCTCAATAGCAACTGATCCTGCCCCTTCTTTCAAGATCAGGCTTTTCAATTCTTCGACCATCATCGGGCCATAAGGACACATCGGCGAGGTGAAAGTCAATTTGATCTGAACCGCAGTATTCTCGACAACGAGGGCATAGACTAATCCCAGTGTCCAGACATCGATCATCAGTTCCGGATCTTCATATTTTTTCAAGACATTTTCAATAATCTGTTCACGCGTGATCATTGGTGATTCCTCCAAATCCTTCTTTCTCGATTTTCTGGGCTAATTCGTACCCGCCGGAAGCGGCGACCCGGCCTTGATAGAGGACAGAAACGCTGTCCGGAGAGAGGAATTCCAGAAACTTGTTATAATGCGTGATCACCACGATGCTCATTTCCGTATTCTCCCGTACTTTCCGAATTCCTTCGGCAACAGTCTTGATCGCATCAACATCCAAACCAGAGTCAGTTTCATCCAACAGGACATAACGCGGCTGCAAGAGGAGCAACTGGAGAATTTCCATTTTTTTTCGCTCCCCACCGGAGAATCCCTGATTCAAATAGCGCCGGATGAAATCGGGATTGAGATTCAGCTTGGTGATCGCTTCTTTCAGAAGAGGATGAAATTCAACGATAGAATAAGGCTTTTGCCCACGATTCTCCCGCTGCGCATTCACCGCCGTGCGCAAGAACTTGCTGATGGTCACGCCAGGAATTGACGGAGGATATTGGAAAGACAGGAACAGGCCAGCTTTTGCCCGCTCATCCGCTTTCCAGGTGGAAATATCTTTCCCATCAAGAAAGATCTGGCCTTGAGTGAGTTTATATCGAGGATGACCGACTAAAATATGAGCAAGTGTCGATTTGCCAGATCCATTCGGGCCCAGCAGCGCCTGAATTTTTCCCGGCGCAAAGGTGAGGCTGACGCCTTTCAAGATCTCCGTTCCTTCAACTTCCACGTGGATGTCTTTGATTTCAATCATATTCTTATTCTCTTTTCTTTCATTCCCATTTCTCTTGTTCTCTCTTCCCCATTCCCTCTTTCCCGAAATGTAATGCCCCTTTCACCGCCTGCAGTGCCAGCAGGGCGCATTTCTGCCGCAAGTGGCTGATCGGGATGCCCAGCATGCGGATCATCTCTTCTCCCGGCAATGACTCAGCATCTTTGACTGGCATCTGCTTTAGTTTTTCGGTCAATAACGACGCCGCCGCCTGGCTGATCGCACAGCCGTTTCCTTCAAAGGAACTGTCACGGATGATTTGATCCTGAATATTCAGATAGATCCTGATCTGATCACCGCAGAGGGGATTGGATTTCTCCTGCTGGTGAGTATATTCTGGAAGAGCGTGCTTGTTCAAAGGATGCTTGTACAATTCCAATATTTCTTCTTTGTACAACTGCTCATCAAATTCAGTTTCTACTGCTGCTTTCTGCTCTCCGATCATCAGCAAAATACCTCTTGTACTTTTTTGATGCCAGCAATTAACACATCGATATCTTCTTCGGTGTTATACAGATAAAAAGACGCCCGCGTCGTTCCGTCAGCAAGACCTAGTTCTTTCATCAATGGGTTCGTACAATGGCGCCCGGCACGTACGGCGATTCCTTCTCGATTCAAAATCTCGGCAACATCATGAGGATGGATTCCTTCTAAGGTAAACGAGACTATCCCCATTCCCCCCTGATCCGGTCCAATAATGTTTAACCTGGGGATCTTTTTTAATCTCATCATCGCAGATTCTACGAGCAGCGCACAGTGCGCTTCGATCTGTTTCAATCCTTGCTTTTCTAAAAAATCAACTGCTCTCGCCAGACCTAGCGCCCCGGCAACATGGGGTGTCCCCGCTTCAAAGCGCTGCGGAGAAGCAAGCCATAAAGCTTTTCCCCCCTCAGAACTAACATCTTCGACCATGCCGCCGCCAAAAAAGGCCGGTTCTAAGTTCATCAACAAATCTTTCTTGCCATAGAGTACGCCGATTCCCAGCGGACCACACATTTTGTGTCCGGAAAAGGCCAGGAAATCACAGTCCAACTGCCGAACATCCACCAAAAGATGACCGACTGATTGGGCAGCATCAACAACCGCCAATGCTCCCTGTGCGTGAGCTAGATCAATCAATTCAGCGGCGGGATTGATCGTCCCGAGAGTATTTGAGACGTGTGTAAACGCCAAAACTTTTGTTTTCGCAGTGATCAATTCCCGGGCTTTATTGAAATCAAGGGTATAATTTGCCGTCAGAGGAATAAACTTCACGACTAATCCTTTCTCGCGTGCCATTTCCTGCCAAGGGATCAGATTAGAATGATGTTCCATCAGCGTCAAGACAATTTCATCACCAGCATGAAGATTTTTCCCCAACATTTGCACCAGCATGTTCAAGCTCTGCGTTGTTCCCGACGTAAAAATGATCTCGTCATTCTCAGCCCCGATAAAACGAGCAACGGTCTCGCGCGCAGCCTCGTAGGCCAGCGTCGCTTTTTCTGCCAGGTGGTGAATTCCGCGATGGATATTGGCATTGCTTGTTTGATAAAACTGGTTCATCGCATCGATCACGACTTGCGGCTTCTGCGTCGTCGCGGCGTTGTCAAGATAGACGAGGCGCTTGCCGAAGATAGGTGTACTGAGGATTGGATATGCTGCTGCAGAACTCATTTCCTACATGCCTCCGATTTCTAATTCAATGAGCTTATTCAACTCCACGGCATACTCTAACGGCAGTTCGCGGATGATCGGATCGATGAAGCCGGCAACGATCATCTGGATCGCCGCTTCTTCGCTGATCCCACGGCTTTGCAGATAGAAGACTGCTTCTTCACTGATTTTTCCAACTTTTGCTTCGTGAGCAGCATCAACATCATTATTACTGATCTTCAGTTCAGGGATGGTATTAGAAACAGACTTTTCATCTAACAACAATCCGTCGCAAATGACACTGGTCGTCGATCCTTTGGCATTGGGCATGATCTTAACCAATCCCCGATAGCTGGCGATGCCACCATCTTTGCTGATGCTCTTGGAATGGATCGTGGAACTGGTGTGCGGGGCAACGTGGATTGCTTTTGCACCGACATCTTGATACTGGCCGGCGCCGGCAAAGGCAATGCTCAAGCTATCAGAACGCGCTCCTTCGCCGCGCAGGATAGAACAGGGATAGAGCATCGTCGTCTTGCTGCCCATATTTCCCGAAACCCAGATCATCGTCGCATCCTGATCGACCAAAGCCCGCTTCGTGTTCAGATTATACACGTTCTTGCTCCAATTTTCAATAGAGGAATAGCGCATCTTTGCTCCTTTCTTGACGAAGATTTCCACACAGCCAGCGTGAAGAGAATTCTGCTCATAACGCGGAGAGGAGCAGCCTTCGATGTAATGCAATTCCGCGCCTTCATCAATGATAATCAGCGTGTGTTCAAACTGTCCGCCTTTCTGCGCATTCATCCGGAAATAAGCCTGCAAAGGCAGATCTACTTTTACATCCTTGGGCACGTAGATAAATGTCCCCCCGCTCCAGACCGCAGCATGAAGCATGATGAACTTGTGGTCATTGACCGGGATACAGGAAGTCATGAAATGTTTCTTAATGAGATCAGGATATTTCTGGACGGCTACATCCATGTTCTCAAAAATCACGCCTTTCTCTTTCAGTGATTTCTCGATGTTGTGGTAAACTATCGAACTATCAAATTGCGCCCCGACACCCGCTAATGCCGTCTTCTCCGCTTCAGGAATGCCCAGGCGGTCAAACATCTTCTTGATCTCTTCGGGGACGTTCTCCCAATTATCCGTTTCTGTGGTATTTGGATCGATGTAAAAGACAATTTTGGCAAAATCCAGGTCCCCCAGATCAGGGCCCCATTTGGGGAGGGATGTCTGATGAAATAATTCCAAGCCTTTGAGCCGTTTTGCCAGCATCCAGTCCGGCTCATTTTTAGTCTGGGAGATCAGCCGTACAATTTCTTCAGAAAGGCCGGGCTGAGCGGTATATCTGGCCTGATGCACATCAGCCGCGTCATACAGCTCGCGGTTGAGGTTTAAGTCTATTTTAGACTGCCGGTCAATGGGTTCAGTTTCTGAAAGATGGTTTTTTTCCATAAGACTTAACAATCGTTAAGTTATATATAAAAGTTGCGGGAAAATGGGCTTTGTGTAAAAAGTGCTGCTCCGCAGGTTGTGCCGTGCCCAGCGCCGCTGTTCGGACTGTTGTTTGGACAAAGATTCGCTATGTTTACGTTCAACAGTAGACAGTAACTTTGTCTCATGAATCGTATAGTTCGCTGTGCACCTCTTGGCACAAGAAATGTGAAGAATATCCCATTTCTGTGCAGAAATACAATCGCGGTTGTATTTCTTGCACAACATACTTTTTACACAAAGCCGGAAAAATGAGAAAAAGATTAGTTGAGTTACTCGCTCTCGGACAATTTCGTGATGGTTTCTTCAACTTACTTTCTTTAACTTACTTTCTTCAGCTTACGCTCCACAAAAAACGGATAGGCCAAGGCAAGCAAGCCGTACATCAAAAATACCGGCAGATACAGCTCCTGGTAAAATAAGAAAGCAGCAATCCCCAGAGTCGATGCCCGGCCGACATTCAGGCAGAATTCACGGCTTTTCCAGAATGCTGCCGTCGCTGCTTTCTCATCTAAAGAAATGGCCAGGCGCAGAGGAGAAGAGAGCACAGAAATAATTGTAAAAGCGCCGACGGCGAGGAACCAGTGTAATTTTGTCTCGACGAAGATAAAACTGATAATGACCAGCGCCATCAGCGCAAAGAGAAGAGACAATGATGATTTCCGCTTTTGCGTGAGATCAGACCAGCGGGAAAGAAAGACGGCAACGATAACCCCTACAGCGCCGAGCAGGCTGAGATAAGCACCGATCTCCCCTTCCGTCTTCAGGAAAAGCAGACCGTAGATCGGCAGGACCGTGCCGCCAAAATGCTGGAGCGAACCCTCAAAGAAAGTGATTGTCCTCAGCCCTTTAAATTCCTGAAAACTACGCCAGAAAGGCGTACTCTCTTTATCAACAGGCAGGAGACGAAAAGCGAGGAAGATCGGGATCAAGTATAAGAGTGCGGTCAATCCAAACAAGATCTGATAGCCAAAAAAATGGATGACCAAAGCGCCTAACGGAGGAAGAAGCAACGAAATTATCCCCGGCACAAGATAATAAAATGCTGATTCTGTAGCATGGCGTGTCTGCTGCGCATGGCGGAAGAACAGCCAATTGAGCGGGATCCAAAAAAAGACGATGACCAGTGCCAGCAGCACCGCAAACACAAAAAACATCACTGGCGCGAACCAGACCATCACCAAAACAGCAAGCGCATGCAAAGATAAACCAAAAACGATGAAGTAACGCAGACGGAAGAAAGGGATGATGGTGATGATCAGGGCAGCGAGTGCTGTATACATAGCATACAGACCCACGATCTGCCATAGAGAATAGCTATTCTGCAGGAGAAAAAGAGGGATGAAACCAAAAGCAAACAACGTAATGATCGTATTTATGGTCAGGAAGAGAAAACCTTTGTTCTGAAAAGATGAAGTCCATTCTTTCATGGTGAAACCACCGCATTTAAGACCTCAAGCATGCTCCTCTGAGTACGAAGAGGGATTAATAAAGATTTCGCCAGAATTTCTCTCCCCCTCGACTCCGCTACTTATTTAAACCAGCAGAGATTAATCGATGAAGAGACCGGAATTGTTATACAAAGAGAGAGAAAGAGAGAGATGCCCGACCGTTACCAGGAATTACGAGAAAAGTACAAGCTGCGAATTGAAAAAGAATTTGGCCGTACAGCAAACGCGTCTGCTTCGCCAAAAGTTTCTTCTCGGGAATATACTCAGTTCAAGCAGGAATTATACCCCGCACGTTACTCTTTTTACGAAAAGATCTGCAATCTCTCTGCGAAAATACTGAACCTGAAGCCGGATCAAAAAAAAGCGGAGTTGATGCAGAAAAACCTAGATGTCTGCCACCTGAATACGACTCCTACCGGCGTTCTTTCTTTCGCCGTCCTGGCCGGGCTGCTGGTCATGGTCTTCGGCTCGCTCATCCTCTTTGCCCTGCCCTTGCTCGTCGGTTCAGATCCGCTGCTTTTCCTGGTGATGTTTTCGTTCATTGGAGGATTATTAATGATTCCAGCACTGCTCAAGACGCCGGAATTCCTAGCCAGCACCTGGCGGATGAAAGCATCTGGACAAATGGTTCAGAGCATTTTTTATCTCGTCACCTACCTGCGCCATACATCTAACCTTGAGCGGGCGGTCGGTTTTGCCGCAGATCATCTCGACCCGCCGCTCTCACTGGATTTCAGGAAAATACTCTGGGATGTGGAAACCCAGGAATATAGCACAATCCGCGACTCAGCCAATGCCTATTTGGAGTTCTGGAAAGATTGGGATAGGGAATTTGTGGAGGCTTTCCATCTCGTGGAATCGTCGCTGTACGAATCAGCAGAAGAACGCCGTCTTGCTCTCTTGGACAAAGCGTTGGATGTCATCCTCAATGGAACGTACGAGAACATGCTCCATTATGCTCACAATCTCAAATCGCCGATGACCATGCTCCACATGTTGGGGATCATCCTGCCCATTTTAGGATTGGTCATCCTGCCTCTCGTCGCCAGTTTTCTTGCCGGCGACAACCCTTTGTTGACGACTCTTTATATTTCCCTGATTTACAACGTTGGCCTGCCCATCGGCGTTTTCTATCTGGGAAGGACCATTCTCTCCCGCCGGCCGGCCGGATACGGCGCCAGCGACATCAGCGAGAAAGAGAATTTCAAACATCTGCGTAATGTCAATCTTACGTTCAGTAAAAAGATACGGATCGGCGTCAATCCATTATTTTTCAGCGCTTTTATCTTGATTTTCTGCCTGTTGATCGGTTTCCTACCGCTGATTCTTCATGCGTTGAACGCCGAGGATTTCGCGTTTGATGCCGCGGGGAATTTGAAGATGTTAGAGTATATCTGCCCGCCGGCGCTGGGAGCAACGTGTACGGAAGCTGACAAGATCGGGCCCTACGGGATCGGAGCATCTATTCTCTCGCTGATCGTGATCATCGGCATCGGCGCTGCGGGAGGGACGTATTACGCCCTGCGTTCCAAGAATGTGATCAAGCTGCGGGAAAAAACACGCCGGCTGGAAGAAGAGTTTTCCTCAGCGCTATTTCAGTTGGGAAACCGCCTGGGGGACGGCCTTCCTGCAGAACTCGCTTTTGGCAAAGTCGCCCAGACGATGAGAGGGACAGTGTCAGGGGAATTTTTTGCTGTCGCGGAACAGAACATTACCAAGCTGGGCATGGGCTTGGAACAGTCTTTATTTGATCAACGCGTGGGAGCTGTCGTCACTTTTCCTTCCAATGTTATTGAATCGTCAATGAAAGTGCTGGTAGAAAGTATCCATAAAGGGCCGCGCATCGCCGCCCAGGCAATGCTCTCCATGTCCCGCTATATCAAAGAGATCCATCACGTCGAAGAGCGCCTTAAAGATCTGATGGAAGAGGTCATTACCTCGATGAAAGCGCAGATTAAATTTCTCACGCCGGTCATTGCCGGGATTGTCATCGGCATTACTTCGATGATTTCAGCCATCCTGACGAGGCTGAGCCGTGATCTAACGACACTCACCACTCAAAGTGCTGGCACCGGAAGCCCGTTGGGAGACATGCTCACCATCTTTGGCATCGGCATGCCTACTTATTATTTTCAGCTTGTTGTGGGTATCTATATCGTTCAGATCGTTTATATTCTGACCATCCTGAGCAATGGCATCGAAAATGGAGCAGACAAACTTGCGGAGAGATATGAGTTAGGGAAAAATCTGATCAGTAGCACGCTTCTATACTGCCTGATTGCTGGTGCGGTTATGGTTGCGTTCAATCTCTTTGCCATCAACATTCTCAGCGGGATTAATGTAGGGTAGCACGAGAGTAGAAATCCTTATAAATAACTTGTCTTATTTGGTTTCCTGAGGGAACGTAGCTCAACCTGGGAGAGCACTACGCTGAAGTATGCAAAGTTTACCTGTGCATCAAGATACGTAGTTGTCGTGGGTTCAAATCCCACCGTTCCCACATTTTATTTACATAAAAAAGTATGTATTAATTTTAAGTCTGTGTGGTCAGGGTCAAGATGGCCTGCCGAGCGTTGCTATTGAACTAAAAGTTAGATTCTCGCGCATCTCTGAATAGAGTTCTCAAAAGATGCAAGAAAACAATCAAAGCGAGAGGAGGCAGGCCAACCCGCCCGACACAGACTTAATACATACGTAAAAAAGTTACTTTTAAATACTCCCAAAAGATTCTTCTCTCATTATGAGATTAAAAAAGAGGGTAGATCATCAAGTTCCTTTCCCGGAACCGTTGCGCAATGAACGGGATCATCGGCCATTCCTCGCCATTCTGGCGATCATCATGCTTGTTTCTTTCATCGGTGTATTAAACCATCTTGAACAGGAAGCGATCACCGGCGGCGCCGTCCAGGCGATCAGTTTTGTTCAAAGCGGGAAAGAGCTTCACTTTGAGGTCAATACCGGGCCGATCAAGAGTGCAACAATCCACTTCACAGAAGACACAAAAAATGCAAGAATCGCGTTTGAGGAACAGGATCCGATGGCGCAGAATGTTGCTGGTCCGATTCATTCCGTCGTCCTGGTTTCTTCTGAAAAACCGATCAGTTTTAGTACGATGGATCTTTTGTTGAAGATCAAAGAACATGATTTACTGAGTAAAGATATTGCCGTCAGCGACGTGCAGCTCTACGCCAATGGTGATCCGGTCACCACGACGCTCACCGACAAAGACCAGACACATGTTTATTTTACTGCAAAGGTTACCACTCTTGGTGATTACGCTGTTGGCAAGAAGAAGCAGGAAGAACCAGTTTCTCCGCAAGGAGAACAGCCTTCTCCACCGGATGTGCTGGCTGAAGAAGAAGAAGAAGAACTGCTGGTAAAAGCAGAGCCTTCCCTCGTTGGGAAAGCTGCACAGGAACCAGATGCAAAAGAATCTGTCTCTTTCGGACAGAAACTAAGAGCATTTTTCAGCAATTTCTTTGGTTGAATAGATTTTAGAAATATCGTGAGGACAATATTTTCATACGACACGACAATTATAACGAAGGAACAAAGTACTTCCTAAAATTTGTTTGTTCCTTCGAATATATAGTAACTGTGAATTATTTTCGAATGTTTGTTCACAGTTACTAATAGTAAATGTGCGAAAAAATGTTCGATGACTTAACACATTTACTATAATAGCGGTCTAAATATTAATTACTTACATCCGCGATTATAATTCAAAAACACCCGCTGTATATACAGCGGGCATTATCTAACTAAAAAAAAGATTTAATAGCCCCGGCAATCAACACAATAATACCGGTTTGCATTCTCGACAACTATCCGTTTGTTGCATCCTTTACAGCAACGCTGGATCTTAAACTTCTTAACCTCTTGAAAAATATGTTGTTTCAACCACATCACCTTCTTTTTTTAAAATATCCCAAAACATCTATTTAACAATAGGAAACAAAAACGGGTATATAAAAGTTTTGTTCAAATCGACGATAAACGAGCTAGTTGAGGATGTGTTCCAGACGCAGAGAATATTTCCCAGAAGGTGTTTCAATCTCAACCGGACTCAATCCAAATGGGCCCTGAGAGGGAATTTCCGCTACACCATATCTTTCTTTTAATTTTTCCGCAACATCGCCAAAGAACGGTGCATTTTTCTCCGAATCATGCAGTTTCCATTCCCCATCACATCCGGTACGAAACTGAATGAACAACCGATATTCGGTAGGAGAAGGAGAAATATGGTGTTGGCGGTCATAAGAGACCGGATCCACGCCGACAAAAAGAGCATCTATCCCCAGATGATCAACAAGATCATCCCGCGCCGAACAGGCACGGCGATAATCGTCAGCCCGTTCTTCTTTCATCTGTTCATAGGCTGCCACTAATTCTGCTTGCGTGAATTTTCTGCGCTTTGCCATTTTCCCCCATCAAACGAAGAAGACAAAATAGCCGCCGAAGACGACCATGCTTGTCCATACGGGAACACTCCAGTTGAAGATCTTGATTCCGTCAAAGTTGCCGAAAGGGATCATGTTGAACAACCCCAGCCACATATTGATCTTGAAGCCGACAGCAAAGGCCAATTGCAGCAGTGGAGTTTGAGCGAAGATAAACGCTAGCCCCCAGAACGCCATCCCCAAGACATAATTCATCAGCGGTCCGGCGGCACTGATGATCCCATTCTCTCTCCTAGTGATCATGCCGGAAATCATCACCGCGCCGGGAGCGGCGAAAATAAATCCGATGACCAGAGCAAGGCCGACGGCAAAATAGATCATCTGGTCAAAGGCTCTAAATTCAGCAGTGCAGCCATAATGCTGGGCGACAAATTTATGGGACAGTTCGTGGAGCAGGAAACCGAGGCCGGCAGTAAGGAGGGCCATGATAAAATATATCGCAAAATTAAATGAAAGAATGCTGGACACTTTTCCAGAAGCAATGCTGAATCCGCCAAGGACGATGGCAAAAGCAAAAGAGAGCGCCAGCCAGGCTTTGACAATATCGATCAATTCGATCGAAGACGTGCGAATCTTCCCGATTTTAATTGCTGCCATCGCGGCCACCTTCATTTTCATCTGGAGAAGCAATCTGATCTCTGAACAATTCTTTCAGTTTCTGCGCTTCCGCTTCCATTTTTACCAGCAGAGTGATATCCCCGAAATGCTCTTCAGCGCATTCACCACAATAATAATCAGAAGTATCTTTGATCATGTACCCTGCTTCCGCATTGCAGATGATGCATTTCTTGGACATTATCCTCATCAGAGGGGCTTTTCTTTTAAAAATGTTTCTCAATATCAGTGAGCAGCAGAAATAACCTACTTCATCTCATTTCTGGCAGATGATCTTTCTTCTCTCTTCACCAGCAAAAATTCTTTTAGTTCGCCAATTTCCTGTTCTGTGACGGCGCAGCCATTATAGCGCACATTCCATAACACCGCATCGAGCAGCTGTTCACGGCCTTTTTTTCCTTCCGGAATATAGCCATCAAGCAAGCCGAGGGAATACGCCACACCGACCAGTTCAATAGACCGGATGATGACTAATTCCTCCAGGGCAGAACTAAACTGGTCCATCTTCCGAAGATCAGGCGTAACATGCTTTTGAAACCGTCTTTCTAGGAGTGCTTTCATCCCGCGGTTATTCTCGATGAAAAGGCGTAGCGTCCGCTCGTCCATGACCACGCCTTGCGCACCAAGCGCGAGTGACCCTACTGCTGATTCCATTTCTCCGTCTTGGATGATGTCCATGGGCTTGCCATCAATCTGAAATGACGAGTTTGCCAGCTGAATCAAAGTATCGACACGTGATTTAGAAATATCTTCAAAAACCTCGAGAACACCTTCACGAATCATCTTCATCACCTGCAGCGCTTCAAATTCAAAGCGGCGCACTGTTAAAGGACGGTCTACTAATTCAAACTTCACCGCCGGCGTGATCAGGAAACGCCCGTTCCAGCGCTTTTTTAATTCGGGGATGATCCAGCCCAGACGCGACATGACCAGCGTGATGATCGGCCCAGCATCGAAAAAAAGCAGATTCTCTCGTTGATTATCGGGAGGAGTCATCAACGCACCCCAAACATCTTAAATGCCATGATCTGGCGTTTTTTCGCCGATACTTTCACCGGACCGTTCTCTATTGCTGTTGTCCTCCCGGCATACTGCTGCAGATCCCAATTAGATAAGCCCATCAGCCCCGCCGCCTGGCCTATCGACAACCCTTTGCTCAATAATGCCGTTCCTTTTTTGATCCGCGCAGCATGCATGACATCTTGGAGATGTTCGCGTGTCTTGGTGCTGCAGCGACGGACAATCTCGTAGAGCTGTTTGATGCTCCGGTTATATCCACCAAATTGATTTTTCTGCAGAGATGTTTTGGCTTTCTCCAATTCAGTAAGCAGATCAGCGTAGTCTTTATCGCCAATACAAGAAAAAGTCTTATAGATGGAATAGATCAAGACCGTCAGCGAAACGATATCGAGATCCTTGTACGCGGCGACATGCTCGATGGCATGGTCGCTAAGCTGGCGTAATTGTTCCAGATCACTCTTCTCACGAACCCGCAGGATCCCGATTGACTTTTCCAGATCGTAGAGAATCTCTTTCCTGATTTCAGCATCCATCAGTTTAAGGAAGGTGTTTTGGTTTTATTAAAGTTTCGTATTTGTTTAGAGAAGAAAGGGCGAAGGTAAAATTAGAATTGGGAGAGAGATTCCAATTACTCAATTTGATTAAGCGAGTATATCCCGAAGAATGAATAGATTCGCCACAAAGATACTTTTTTAAACCCGCGCTGTTCTCCGAACCAGAATGGGCCAGTGGCGTAATCCGGTACTTCCCTGGAAGCGGAAAAGCGCGCACCGCTGGCAGCGGTGAGATTTCGGGTTCAAACAGATGTCACGTCAATGATGTGATTCCAGAAAGTCCCGACTGGTCCATATTTTTCATGTCAAAGAAAAAAAGAAACAATTACGAAAAGATTATTTCGAAACTATTCTACTATTTTTGTCCATAGAGGACACTGTTACAAGAACCTTTCAATGAGAATATGGGCGTCGTGCTCAGCATGAAATACCAGGGCTGATCTTCGGGGAATACGGATTTCTCTATTCGACAGCTAAAATCAAGTTCATCATCACCGCAATAAACAGCATATTTAGAATCGCCGATTTTAGAATCGCCAATGGATCTTACGTTAATTGAATCAGGATCGGCGCAAGGAGGTACGTCTTGCTGGTACTTAAACGTCCCCAAGACTAGCCGATCGATACCATTCTTGTTCAATGAATTTGTAGATAAGGTGCTGGCTGAGGAAAACCCCAATCCGCCGATAAGCAAAACGGTCAGACCGGTTAAAATGTTCTTTGTCCGCCAAGGGAGAGTCATTTTTTTTCACCAAGTAGAGCTGATTCTCTTTCTTTTATAAAGCTTTTTGCAAAAAACTGGGGCCGCGAGGATTTGAACCCCGGTCGCAAGACCCCCAGCCTTGAGTGCTGCCAAGCTACACTACGACCCCGCTGCACTCTAAGAAAAGTGATTGTTTAAATAGTTTGTTTAAAAAAGCGCTACTCTATTCTCTCGCAAAATTATTTTTATTTAGCAGATTTAGCATTCTTCTTTTCTGCTTCTGCATTCGAATGAATGAAAGAAATGAGCGCAGCGGCCTTTTTAATAGCTTTTTCCATTCTTTCAACCATTACACCAATGACCGCCGGAGATCGTATCGAAGAAATAGTTTCGGGGAATAGGTTAAGAAGCTTTCTGATCTCCCTGAGCACCACGTCAAGAGAAGCTAAATCTCTCCCTCTTTGAGTGCTCCTCACTTGAAGAGAATCTACATCTGTCCCTCTTTGAGCAGTAATAGAAATTCCTCCCTTGCTTTGCGCTTTTAAAAATGACATCCGCAAAATATAAAACAGTTGCACAAGCTCACTAACGTTTATGCGGAACTCACGATCTACATCTACAGTCTGGTTCCCACGGTCTTTTGGTTCAGGTCTATATTCCTTAAAACCTTTGCTTCCCTGACCGTACGCTTTCTTAAATCTTTTGAACTCCCTGACAAACGAAATCCAAGCATCTGGAAACTCTTTTGATCCAACTGCCGTCAGCACTTTCTTAGAAACTCTTCCGAACATACTCCCTATAATTCTCCGCCGGTTTAAATATCTTTTGGTATTCCAGCAAAGTAGAAAATTGCGTTTATGCCGACTTCCACTTCCGGGAAGCGATCAAAGAGATAATCGCCTGCGCACGCTTGATGTGTTCTTTCAGATTCTTGTTGAGCACTTTAAAATTAGTTTCGTATTCTTCTGTTCCAAACAGCCTGTCTGGAGGAAATTGTGACAGGGATCTGTCCATGGTCAGAAGCTCCTCGCGAAGACCGACGAGCAGCTTTTTCTTTCCCGGGTTTGTCTCTGCCGCAGCAGACTTCGTGACAAGGCCAAGCAATATATCAGCTACCTCCCTCAACAGCGGAAGACGATCTTTCATCTTTTCGCCTGTATCTGGGTCTGATTTCTTGAACGTTTTAAACTCTCGTACACCATCTACGTATGCAATCCAACCATCCGGGAATTTTTTGGGCTCAACCGCCGCCAGATTCTTTCTGCGAGTTCTTTTCCAGATCATATCATGATGATAACGAAGAGGGAATATAAAAGATTTTGGGTATCTACACCTTCTCCCCGACAATGCTCCGCAGCATATACCCCGTCACGCGCACAGAAATCTTCTCCCCTAATGGCAGTCTTCCTTTCACGCCAATCGCCAACGGATATGTTCCCATCTGCCGGCAGAATGTTGTCTTCCCATCGTACATCTCTGTGAACACATCGTTCAACACCGTTCCCAACGGCAAGATCATCTTCAGCATGGGGTTATCGATCCTCTGTCTGATCTCATCCCGCCACTTCCAATAGAATTTTTTATTTTTCAAAAGATACTTCTGCCCGCCGTTTTTCGCTAAGAACGTATCCGGCAGCACGGCCACTTGCCGCACATTAATACGCCGCAATAACAATCCCTCCGCAATAATCTGCCGCAACGCGTCCATATTCTTTAAATTGGTTTCTTTTGTCTCCTGCAACAGGCCGAAGATTAAATTGATCCCGGGCAAGAATTTTGGCAAACCATTTTCGCCGCGTTCCGCACCATACTTATTGATGATGCGGATTGCTTTCAGGGCAATCAGCGGCATCGTATTGAGCAAGTTTGCTTTGACAACTTCCGGATCAAAACTTTCCACGCCGAACGCCGCAATATTTCCGGAGGTGCAATATTCGACAATGGCTTTGGTAATCTCTTCTCCGCCGGCCTTGACCACAGAATTAGGATTGACATTATCGATATGCAGCACTTCAATTTCCGGACAGGCAGCGTGAATCTCTTTGAGCATCTCGATCGGCTGGTCAGCAGCATAAAAATCAGCTTGTTTGCCCAGCCGGAAAAACCGTGCGCCGTGATCATAATAGGTTTGCACTTCGCGCACGACACTCTCTTTGCTTCGATTGATGAATCTGCTTTTGAGTGGTTCTGTGCAGAAACTGCAGCGGCCAACATTACATCCTCGTCCGGTTTCAATTTCAATCATCCGCTTGTCGGGAATCTGGTCCAGGATCTCTGCGCCGAGATGGGCATACTGATCTATCTCGTCAAATGATGCGTCCTCTTTTTGAATCTCATCAAAAAATGAGGTGTCTGCTTTCTCAAACATCTTTCCCCCTTCCAATTGCGTGCCAAACACCGCCGGTCCGGTCAGAATCTTTTTCATCCGGAGATCTCTGATCAAGGGGATAACTTCATGGAGTGTGCCGGGCAGGCCCGTCAGGTATTTTCCCGGCACGTGCACGCCAAGCACAACGACAAGGACATCCGTCTTCGCCAGAATCTGTTCAGCATTGTTCCACGTCCGATTATAGATTAAGATATTTGTCTTGTCGCGGTCTCGCGTTTTGGCGACAATCCCGCCATATTTTTTCCACAAGCGCAAGTCGTCAATCGTGAGATAAGTGATCTCGTGTCCTTCTTTTTTCAAACGGCCGTAAATGTATCTCGGATATGTCCCTAAATACGGCGGTACACCTAAACCGGAGGCTTCATCAGTGTAGCAGTCAAGGATAGTGTAGTGCATTCAGTGAGGTAATTTGAAGATAAGATTTAAATACTATGGTTAGAAATGAAAGAATCAGAGGAAGCAGGAGGAAACAGAAAATGGACCCAGAAATAAAACGTTCATCGCCACAGCCAAGATATTCTTTTATAATTGATCCAGAACAATCTCCCAGAGATGTTGATTTTATCATGGTTTTAGTTGATGCGGAAGGAAGACATACTGATCCAAATGAAGCCAGAGAACGAATCGATTCTCTCGACGTCGATGTGAGATATCGTAACTACTTCAACTCCAGTGCTGCTCTTGTTGCCGCAACGGATCAAGCAACATACGAACGTCTTTTTCAAACCACGCTGGAACTTGTTCCATCACGTGCTGGGTTCAGCGGTTATACCCAAGCCGGATATCGAGAACCAGTCCACGGCCAGCCGCTTCCCGAGTTGGCAGACATCATTCGAACAGCACATCTTAGTTACGTCCGAAGACCATTGTAACGCCGGTTCTGGTTAATTGCGTCTGATCCAAAATTCTAAATTGAGCATAACATAGTCATAGACCTCAATGTTAGGGGAATAAAAAATCCCAATCGGAGCAGAGCTCCGGGGTATTTTTTAATCTTGCTTGGAATCAACATCGCAGTAGAACTGCGGGGTATGGTACCCAAGTAAGAAATCAACAAAGTAGTCCCTTAATAGTGATTATTTACCCAAATGTTTATAAACAATAAGCTATTATAGACTGCTGAGATAAAATGATAAACCTTCAAAAGTATAATTTATTGGATGATGCACTTTTAGCTGCTGCTAAAGAGGTAAAACCATTATATTACGTCGAACCTATAAATGAAAAAGAACAGAAGCAAGAATTTCTGGCTGGTAAGGTAGGAAACCCAAGTTTTCAGTATAAACCTCTAGAATATAATCCTGCTGAAGTTCAAGCAAAACTAGAATCTATCGAAGTTCCAGATGGACTTTTAGGGGGAATATTCCAAATAGGAAGAAGGAACGCCTTGCTAGATAATGAACTTATCGAAAATAGGGGTAAATGTGATATTGTCAGAAATAATACTACCATCATATATGGAGTTCCGAGTGAGCCACTAGTGGCTTATGCAGATGAATTACTAAGACAAACCCCCGAGGTCGACGCAACTAAAGAAGTGGCTGCTGAAAGTGTCAAAGAGGCACTTGAACGTGCTCTTGTTTCTACTGGTTTAACTGATTGGGCGGTTGAATTATCCGATAAAAGATTAACTACTGTTTACCAAGCAGAAAAGAAGATTACAATATGCAGGACTAGAAAATTTGGTGATAAAGATCCGGCCAGATTGTGTGTCCATGAAGTTGGCGTACACACTTTAAGAGCAGTAAATGGCTATGAACAACCACTGAAGATATTTGCTTTGGGTTTGCCCGGTTATTTGCCTACCGAAGAAGGTTTGACTTCCTATTTTGAGGAAATAACCGGAAATAGTGATTCTGAAACAATCAGAGATTACGCAGCAAGAGTTATAGCTGTTGACTCCGTAGTCAAAGGTTTAGATTTCAGTCAAACATTTGATCGGTTAAAAAGTTATGAATTAACTGATGACCGATCTTGGAATCTTGCGGTAAGAGCTCACCGTGCTGGCGGCTATATTAAAGATCATGTTTATTTAGAAGGACTTTTAAAAGTGAGAGATTTTGCAAAACAAGGCGGAGATTTTAAAACTCTTTACGTTGGTAAAGTTGGAATTGAGGATCTGCCTTTGGTAAGAGCACTTTTAGAGGAGAACGTGCTTACAGAAGCAAGATATTTACCTGCTTTTATCAGGTAAGTGTCGGTTTAAAGAGCATGATATGACTCAAAAAGAAATCGCGGCTGGTGTAGTACATAAAGTGCCAGTGGATTTAAGAAAGACCCTTGCTTCTACTCCAGCGGCACGAGTAGCATGGGAAAATATTACCCCGCTTGCACGCAATGAATGGATCTGCTGGATTGAATCAGTCAAGAAACCAGAGACAAAGAATCGTCGAATCGAGAGAACACGCAAAGGACTCATAGACGGAAAGCGTCGGCCTTGTTGTTGGGCAGGTTGCCCTCATCGTTGAAATCAACAAAGGACGGGAAGCGCTCCGACCCCAACCATGAATGATGTGGTTTGAAAATCCGAGCGCTTCTCAACCCCGCTTTTTGAGATACCAAAAGTCCAGAGAAAAGAAACTCCTGCCCATTCATCTCCAAGCATGAACGCAGGAGTTTTCTGGGCTTTTGAGTATCATAAAAATGCGTGAAGCCGTCTCACCCCGTACTGAAGTACGGGGTTTGAAAAGAGACGGCTTCTTAACTACGCATTTTTAGGATGCAAAATAGCC
>Ga0209541_10005454_pt1 | contig 22179 bp, 21 predicted proteins | sample RifCSPlowO2_01_FD_184027 | JGI IMG/M metagenome (GOLD analysis project Ga0209541, IMG submission 184027) | Groundwater microbial communities from Rifle, Colorado - Rifle CSP2_plank lowO2_0.1 (SPAdes) (version 2) | ecosystem: Environmental > Aquatic > Deep subsurface > Groundwater | place...
AACCAGATAATTATTTCTTTAGGTTTTATTCAAAAACTTTAAATATGAATTATGCAAATAAAAATTTAAAATGGTGTTTTAATGGCTTTAAGGGATAGGTGGCCTTCAAGAGTAGCTTTTATTTACGCTGCTATTGGCTCTGCTGTGGGTTTGGGCAATGTTTGGAGATACCCTTATCTAGCCCATAAGTTTGGAGGCGGGGCTTTTCTTATTCCGTACCTTATAGCTTTGTTTGTTGCTGGCATTCCTTTATTAATTCTCGAATTTGCTATCGGGCAAAAAATACAGAAAGGAGCTGTTGATAGCTTAGCTTCAATAAAAAATAAACTTTCTGGTCTGGGATGGTGGGCATTGTTTACATCATTTATAGTAGCTAGCTATTATGTTGTGGTGATGGCATGGTCATTTGTTTACTTGTTTGTGTCATATGGTGTTCAATGGTCTGCAGACCCAAAAACATATTTTTATGCCAATGTCCTGCAGTTGTCTGATAGTATAAGCTCAATTGGAAATATAGTGCCTGCAGTACTGATTGGGCTGATAATAAGCTGGATTTGTATATATTTCTCAATATGGAAGGGTGTCAAAAGTGTCAGCAAAGTAGCTATGATTACAGTACCATTGCCTATAATTTTATTAGTTGCACTTCTGATAAGAGCCCTAACTCTTGATGGCGCAATGAATGGAATTTTGGTATACCTGACACCTAATTTTAATGCTTTATTTAGCGTAGAAGTTTGGATTGCTGCAATTTCACAAATATTCTTTTCATTGAGTCTTGCATTTGGAGTGATGATAGCTTATGCAAGCTATAACAAAAAGGAGTCTGATATAAACAAGAACGCATTTATTGTTGGAATTACAGACTCAGCAATTGCAATCTTAGCAGGATTTGTGGTATTTGGCACATTAGGGTTTATGGCAGAACAGCAAGGAGTTGGAGTTGCTGATGTTGTTGCCTCAGGACCTGGACTGGCTTTCATTACATTCCCAAAAGCCTTAAGCTTGATGCCTTTTGCAACGCTCTTTGGCATTTTATTCTTCATTACATTGCTTACATTAGCTATTGACAGCGCATTTTCATTAGTGGAAGCAATAGACGCAACAATAGCTGACAAAACAAAAATGAAAAAGAAATATATTGCTTTAATTGTATGCGTTCTTGGAGTTTTGGCTGGATTAATCTATACAACAAATGGAGGCTTATATTTCCTAGATGTTGTTGATCATTTTGTAACAAATGTCAACCTTATAGTAATAGGAATCCTTGAATGCATTGCTGTTGGATGGATATTTGGAGCAGAGAAAATGAGGACTTATATAAACAAGGTTTCTGATTTTAAAATAGGGCAATGGTGGAATTTAACAATAAAGTACATCATACCCATTGCTTTAGCTGTAATTCTGGCATTGCAATTAAAAGCAGAGTTTGCTGAAAACTATGGTGGCTATCCTGACTGGGCTATTTTAATTGGATGGCTATTTGTTTTGATACCTTTGGTCATTGCGTTTTTGATACCTCAGAAGAAAGTGAAGGCGAGCAGTAGTTGAATGAATTCTAAAGAATGTCGCGATATTTTTATTTTAAAAGGTTTTAGATTGAGATGCTATTTTTTAATTTCCAAAACAACAAATTTTATAAAATAACAAGAAATCTGTTATTATATGAGCAAATTATCTATTGAAGATATAGCTGTTTTCTGCAAAAGGAAGGGTTTTGTTTATCCAAATAGCGAGATTTATGGTGGTTTTTCTGGATTCTGGGATTTTGGGCATTTAGGTGTGGAATTAAAAAACAATATCAAAAATGAATGGTGGAAGTTTCATGTCCAAAGCAGGGAAGATATTGTTGGCATGGATGGGAGCATTATTACACATCCTAAAATATGGGAAGCTTCTGGTCATGTTGAGAGTTTTAAAGATATTATGTTAACGTGTTCTAAATGCAAGGAAAAGATCAGGGCAGACCAATTCGTTGAGGAAAAATTAAAGATTAATGTAGAAGGGTATAGTGTTGAGAAAATTAATGATATAATCAAAAAAAATAAATTAAAATGCCCTAAATGCAAATCTGATTTTGAAGATACAGAGAAATTTAACTTAATGTTTAAAACTATTGTTGGGCCAAAAGAAGATAAATCTTCAATAGCTTACTTAAGGCCGGAAACTGCACAAGTAATATTCGCTGATTTTAAACTTGTAGTTGATAATGCAAGATTAAAGCTGCCATTTGGCATTGCGCAAATAGGCAAAGGCTTTAGGAATGAAATAAGCCCAAGGGATTTTTTGTTCAGATGCAGGGAATTTGATATGATGGAGATAGAATATTTTGTTCATCCAGAAAAAGCAAGTAAATGCCCTTTTATTGGAGAAGTGCTGGAAGAAGAGCTTAACTTTCTAACGTCAGAAATGCAAGAAAAAAATGAAAAGCCTAAAAAAATAAAGGTCAAAGATGCTATAAAGAAAAAATTGATGTCAGAATGGCATGCTTACTGGTTAGCTACTGAACAAAACTGGTTTACAAGTTTAGGAGCTAATCCAGATAATTTTAGAATAAGACAGCATCTTAAAGAAGAAAAGAGCCATTATGCAACAGATACATGGGACCTTGAATATAATTTTCCGTTTGGATGGAAAGAATTACAAGGAATAGCAAATAGGTCAGATTTTGACCTGAAGCAGCACATTAAATTTTCAGGAAAAGATTTAAGCATTTTTGATGAGGAAACAAAGAAAAAAATTATACCTTATGTTATTGCAGAGCCTTCTTTAGGTGTTGAAAGGGCTTTCATTGTTTTTATCTTTGATGCCTACAATTATGACAAAGGAAGAGGGAATATTGTTTTAAAATTGCATCCTAAGCTGGCTCCTATAAAGGTCGGGGTTTTCCCACTTGTGAACAAGCTGGATAGAGAAGCCAAAAAAATTTATGATTTGTTAAAGTTAGATTTCAATTGCATTTTTGACAGAAGTGGAAGTGTTGGAAGAAGATATGCAAGGGCAGATGAAATTGGGATTCCTTACTGTATAACAATAGACTTTGACAGCTTAAAAAATGAGGATTGCACCATTAGAAATAGAGACAATACAAAGCAAATAAGAGTCAAAATCAAGGATTTGAAAGATACAATAACAAAATTACTCAATAACCAAATAAAAATTTAATAATACCAAATAATACAAAAATTTTATATATACAGTTCTTTATCTTTTAAATAATGGCAATAAAAGACTTAAAGATAAGACAAGGTAATGTAGATATTATTGTTGATATTGTAGATGTTGGTGAAACAAGAGAGTTTGAAAAATTTGGCAGAACAGGCAAGGTAGCAACAGCTATTGCCAAAGATGAAACTGGAGATATCAAACTTACATTATGGAACGACCAGATTGATACGATAAATCCAGGAGATAAAGTGCATATAACAAATGGCTATGTTTCTGAATGGCAAGGAGAGCCTCAACTGACAACAGGAAAGATGGGCAAATTAGAGGTTGTTAAAGAAAGCAATAAAGTTAAGGAAGAGATGACAAAAGGCCCTGATGAAGAGGAGGACAGAAAAATATACAATGAATCAGAGGAAAGACTGAAGAAAATTGAAGAAGAGCCTGAAGGAGATGCAGAGGAAGAGCCAGATGAAGAATCTCCTGGTTATGATGAAGAAGAGATTAAGGATGAGTAAGCGAAAGTAATTTAAATAAATTCTAATTCTGAAAAGTTCAAGGGACTGTAGCTCAGACTGAGAAGATTACTTCGTCTTAGGAGAGCACATACTTAAAAAGTAGCTCTATACGCTGAAGACGTAGTTGTCCTGGGTTCAAATCCCAGCAGTCCCACCTTTTATTTTTTGTTTCTTAGCCTAAAGAAGTTGTTAATATCTGCGAGGCTACAAAGTTAAATATTACAATAACCACAAGGGAGATGAAACAGTACAACAGAGTACTTCTTATCAGATTATTCCCTAATTGATATTTCTCATTTACATTATCAGAACCATTTTCAATGCCATTTACCAGTACTGTTAGTATGTAAGTTATTTGGACAACATATAAGCCAACTATAATCTGAAAATGATAAGTTGGGATGCTGTCTCCAAATATCTCCATTAAGCCTGTGCTTGCAGTGGCGCCTCCACCTCCACTAGTAACGTTCTTCAATTGGGTTCCTAATTTGCCAAGAATTGTGGTTACCATTGATGTAATCCCGACAACAATTCCAGATATTGCTGGAGTCAAAAACTTGATTTGGGAATTCATTGATGATATTATATCTGCCATTAAATCCCTTAACCTTTCATTAACACTGTGGATTTCTTTTATGTACCTAGAAACATTCGTTAATGCTTGGGCAGCTATAACCGGGCCTTTTTTAATAGACTGGACTAAAACTTTCATTGAGCTTTCAATTAGGTTTGATGGAAAGCTCACTAATGCCCCATGCACTGGATCAAATATTGCCTGTTTAACGCTCATTCCCAATCTTCTTATGTTTGAACCTACCAGCTTAAAAAAAGATCCAGATACTGTTCCTTCCATTACATTTTCTACTTTGCTGAAAGCTATCTCTGCAGGCAAACCATCTCCCAACCTATTCCCTAATTGGAACAGGGCTGATGCAAATTCAAGCTCAAGTTTTTTTGATCTTTCCCTTATTTTTATTATGTTTTTTGACCTTAACCTATAGAAGATCCCTAAACCTAAACCAAAAGCCAATGTTACTAACAGGCTTAAAATGGTTGCCCCAAGACCATAAGGGCCAATTATCTCTTGGGTTTTTGTATTCTCCCTGTATTCTAACAAGCAGAATGCGCTTCCGCATGCGCTGGACAAGTCTTCTCCTCCAAAACCTATATCCCGAAAATCAAGGCTGTGGAATATTAAAGGGCTTATGCCTAAAATAAATAGAATTGATCCTATAAAAATACTGAAAAAAATGGGATTAATTAAAAATTCAAATTTTCCAAATCTAATTATAATATTCTTGTATTTTTTTAGTTCTGGATTTTCTTCAGAGATGTCTGTTTGACCATAGCCTGTTGGGCGTCTAGATAAAATATTTTTGCCAAGGTAATAAACACCCACAGGCAATGCTAAATTATATAGTGCAGCTATATGATACCATTGAACACCTTGCATAAAGCTTACAACAAGTGGAAGTATGACAAGGCCTAGAATGGGAAGTATTATCCCTAACATATGCAACATTGTTATTGGGCTTTGCAGATTGTGTGCATAGTGAAGCATTTTTTCGTAAGTTTCACTTAAAATAACATCCAAGGATTTATCTAAAGAATTTAGTCTTCGCTCTTCACTTCCCTCATATAAAGAAGATTCAATCAGATGAAAAGCTTCGACAAACTCAAAATTCCATTTTTTCCATGTTTGAAGATATATCTCAAGGCTTTCCTTAACACTTTCATATTTTTCTGTTTCAACATCCCATAATACCTTTTTTAAGTCAAGACTTAAAGGAGCTGCCAGATGATCAGCAGCAAATTCTATTGCATTTTCCAGATTGCTTGTGTGCCTCATGTAAGTTACAACATAGAAGATGCACAAAACCATCTGGTTACTTGCTTTTAATCGCCAGCTGTTTGCAATATAGTCTGGTAAATTCCTTAGAGGTTTTATCAAAATAACTCCAATTATAAAGAAGAAAAATATGAAAAAAACTGATTGGAAGATTAAATAAGAGATTAAAGAACCAAATAAGATTGTAAGTATTGGAGCTAAGAATGAGAAAGATACAACCCCAGAAGGCGTAACTTTTAAATGTGCTATATATATATTCTCAATGACAGTCTCTTCTTTGTTTTTATCTGGTTTAATTCTGAGGATTTTCTCACTTAAATTGCATAACTTCTCATATAAAGTTAAATGCCTTGGCATGCACTCCTTCTTGAATTCCTGATATTCCTTGGAGGTAATTTTTGGATATTGAGTTCCTGTTCCTAGCTCTTTTTCTATCTGCTTCTTATATGCTTCCACCAAATCTCTCATCTTTTGTCTTTCACTCGAGTCTGGCATTTGAAGAAATAATTTCACCTCTTTTTTATTATGGGTAATAATTTTTACTTAGTCTTTATCTCATATTTATTTTCTTAATAGCTGTCTTTAGCCATTCATTCCAATTGAAAAAAATTTTTTTGCTGTCTAAACTGCCAACTTCCTGCTTTATGCTGTCTGATATTTTATGAAATTTGTCGTTTGCCTGAACAACAAAATCTGCCTCAAGCAAACTAGGCATTTTAATCTGTGTAGCTACTTGTAACAGTCTTTCTTTTATTTTTGCCCTTAATAATACGTTATCCCACAGTGCGTCCCAGCTTCCTGCCCATTCCTTGACGTTTCCAGCTATGTTCTTTAAAATCTCACTTTCACCATTTATTAAGTCGTCTGTTGGTTCGAGCTGGTCAGTCATGGTGTCATATTTCATCAGGTCCACAAAACCATTTTCCAGCAATGGGTCGTTTTCCCAGTGCTTCCTTACTTCCGTTATCTGTGTTACTCTACGCCATCTATGCAGACCATCTGCGCTTCTTATAGGGTTTGCAACAATTATAATGTCCGTTGCCTTAAAGCTTGTTCTTGGAACCTGTAAATCATTAACAACCCTGTCAAAAACTCCGTAAGGGCTGTCTCCATGTATTGTGCCTGCAACAACATTAGCTAATGCACCTATACGCATAGCCTCATATAATGCCAGTGCTTCTTTGCTTCTAATTTCACCAACAATTAAGGCAGAATCTCCCATTCTTAAAGTAGTTCTTATGCCTTCATCAGCAGGTATTTCCACAGAACCTTTTGTTAAAGCTGCAGCTACTTTCATAGGCTGTATGTTATAACCAAGCTTTCTCAAAGAAGATGTTGGCAGCTCTAATGTATCTTCAATGGTTATAACCCTATATTTCCTCATCAATTCCACAAGCAGGGACCCCAACAAAGAGGTTTTTCCAGCTGATCTTGTGCCTGCAACAAGGATTGTTCTGCTGCCGTCTATTATAAAACTTATCAGGCCTGCAGCTAAAGAGTTTATCATCCTGTTGTTCATAAATAAAGGCAATGTCCATGGCTTATCCCTGTGCCTTCTGAAGGCATAAGCAAGGCCATACGGGTTTAATGGAGGTCCTACGACAGCTACACGCGCGTTTGCTCCTTTGACACTAAGCTCTGTATCCAAAATAGGATTTGCTTCATCCAGGGGCCTTCCGGAAACAAGCCTTAATTTTGTTGCCCATGACTCTGCTTCTGTGCTTGTGGGGATCATGTTTGTCTTGCAGTCACCATAATCCTGGTGGACAATAAACATTGGAACTTCACCAATTTGGTTGTTTATTGTTATATCCTGCACTTTTTCATCCTGCAACAAAACTTCAATTAATCCAAAACCTACTGTATACCTGACAAGAATATTTGTCAATTGTTCAAGTTCAGCAGAAGTCATATTAACATTTCTTTGAGCACATAACTCCTCAATCAGATCAGAGCCTACATTAAAAAAAACTTGTCGCATCCGCTCAGGTTGTACGAACTCACTTCTTCTTGGCTTGTGCTCTGCCATTATTTTCCTTGCAGTATCCAATATTTCATATTTTTCTTCGCTTAATTTAAACTCAGGCGGCATTACGTGGTATAGGTACTGGACTGTGTCAGGAAGCTCAAATATGGTTACTTCTATACCCTCACCAATAGTATAGCTGTCAATTTCTTCAGCATCATGCGGATAAGTTGCCATAAGCTTTGTGAACATGAAGTCCGGCCTTATAATTGAAGCAAATATTCTTCTGTAAATCTCCCTGTCACCAACTTTATGCCCTGCAAGGTATGGCTTGGCTAGTGATATCAATCTTGTTTTTTCAAGCATTTTTATTACATAGCTCAGAATTCCAAGGTACTTAGTAGAACATTTTATGAATGTTTCATCCGGAGATTTTTCTGCCTTTATTCTCTCGTCCCTTGCAATTCTTACTAACTCTACATAAGCTCCAACAGGATCAGACCTTAAAAGATTTGATATAATATCCTGTACACTGGAATACCATTTATTGACCCATCTCTCACATGTTAAGTCCGAGAGCAGGGCAGTATAACTGAAAAGATCTTTTCTTTTTGTCAATTGTGTGTATAATTTTGTTATTTCACTTAGCAGAATTGTTTGTGAGTAATCATATTCATAGTTTCTTTTCTGGATAAAAACAATTTTGGTTGCATCTTTAACTTCTATCAGCATATTGCATGTCTTTGACATAACAACAGGGTCGTCTTCTATTGAAGGAACATGCAGATAATCCTCTAAATTAACAGAAAGTATTACATCATCACCCTCCCTCATTACTTCATATGAAAAAGGTTTTTTATTGTCGAACAATGCCATTTTTTGTTTGTTTTTCGATTTTTATTTTTTATAATAAGTTTTTTTTGATTTTTGAATTTTTTTTGTTTTTACTGCATTTTTTGTTGTTTTGAAATTAATTTTATTCAATATGCTCCGCAATTATTGTGCTCGAATTGCACGCGAACAAGCGAGCGTGTCGCTTGCAGGGCGTCGCTTCTCGTTCATAACGCTCCGCCTCGTCAATTAATTTTTATTTTTTCTGATTTTTTAGTATGTCTAAAGCTATCTCAATCAAATGTGATTTATTCCTGTATCTTTTTCTGTCCTGCAGTTCTTTATCTATCCACTTTATCAGTTCAACATCAATTGTTGCGCTTATCGGTTTTTTCATTCAGGAATTATATTATAAAATATATTTTATATTTATTAATAAATTATACAGTATTTTATATATTTTATAATATGATAGTATTTAAAGATTTTGGTTTTATTGTTTTTAGTAGTAGAATTAAATTTGTAATGATTCTAAACCTTGTCCAAAAACAATTCAAATTCCTTGTCTCTTACCTTCTCTTTGCTTGTTAATTCGTGTTTTTTGCTTGGGTTCAATTCAGAAATCTTAAGGGTAGATGCGCCTACTTTCTCTTTTATTGCGCTATAAAAATTGTTAAATATATCTTTAAGCTCTTCATCTGTTTTTATGAATAATGTTATTCTGTCCTTTTTCTGCAGTCCTGCTTTTTTCCTTAATTCTTGAACTCTTCTCATAAGTTCTCTTGAATATCCTTCTGCCTCAAGCTCTTCATCAATTTCTTTGTTAAGATAAACAAAACCATTCTTAAAGCTACCTTCTATATACGGCGCTGGGACTTTTCTTGTAACAATTAGATGTTCCTTTACAATATTTATTTTTTCTTTACCTATGTTTAATGCATATTTTCCTTCTTTTTCTATATGTGCAAGAATGGTTTCAGGGGTTTCCGATGAAAGTTTTGCTATTATCTGTGGAGCTTTGTTGCCAAAATCAGGACCTAACTTAGAGTAATCAGCTTTTATGCTTAGCTTTATTCCATCTAAGGATTGCTTCACATCGAGCTCTTTAATGTTGGTTTGCTTTTTTATTACGTCTCTCAAAAGCTTAACAGCCTTTATTGTCTTTTCGTCTTTAGTGACTATGATTACTTCTTGTAATGGCCATCTTATACCAAACTGTATTTTTTCCCTTAGGGCAAGGATTGTTTGCAATATTTCTGAAGTGTAGTCCATTTCATCTTCCAGTTCCTTGTTGATGATTTTTTCATTGCATTTCGGCCATTCGTAAAAATATATGCTTTCTTCTTTCAGGTCAAATTCCTTCTGAAGATTCTGGTAAATTTTTTCTGTTATAAACGGCGCAACAGGAGCAAATATCTTCAAAGTTCCTATAAGAACATTATAAACAGTGTATAAGACAGCTTTCTTATCTTTTCCGGATATTTTATCTCTAGTTAATTGGATATAAGTCCTGCTTAATTTCAAGAAAAGGTCTTCAATTAGTAATGGAATCTCATTTAACCTATATTCATCAAATAGTTTAGTAGCTTCCTTTATAGTAAAGTTCAATTTAGAAAAAATATATTTTTCTTCTATTAAAATGTCATTTTTTCCTATTTTTAGGTTTTTTGGATTTATGTTTGCATTATTTGCCAAATCAATCAAATAATTATGCAAATTCCATAGTATGGTTAGGTTCCTGTACTTTATTTTCATGTCGTCAAAATTATAATTTAAATCTATGCCGGGATTTGCGCTGCTTATCATGTAGTATCTTAAAGTGTCTGCTCCATACTTGTCTATGACCTCATGTGGCTGAATGTAATTGCCTAAAGACTTGCTCATCTTTCTGCCTTGGGCATCGTTAATAAAGCCGTGCATATAAACGGAATTAAATGATTTATTGTTCATTGCAACCATTGAAGCAACGAACAGAAGATTAAACCATCCCCTAATCTGGTCTATGCCTTCTAAAATAAAATCTGCTGGATAGAGCTTGTCAAACAAATCTTTTCTTCTTGGGAAATCCAAACAGTTCCATGATGCAGAGCCGGCATCTATCCACACATCCAAGATATCAGGAATTCTTTCTTTTTTATGGCCACATTTACATTTTATTGTAACTTCATCAATCCATGGCTTGTGCAAGTCTTCTGGAATATTTCCAGCAAGTTTTTTTAATTCACCAATAGAACCTACAACAGTAAAATCATTGCATTTTCTGCATTTCCATATTGGCAAAGGAGTTCCCCAGTACCTTTGTCTTGTAATCCCATTGTCCCTCAAGTTTGCAAGCCAATTATCAAAATTCCTTGAGCCTGCAAAATCAGGAACCCATTTTATGTTTTTATTTAGTTTTCTCATACGTTCTTTTAGATCTTCTATCCTAAAGAACCATTGGATTGTAGTCCTGTAGATAACCGGGTTTTTACATCTCCAACAATGCGCATAATCGTGCTCTACTTCAGTTTCAGCCAATAAAAAACCTTTTTTCTTTATTTCCTCTGTTATTTTTTTATCATCTTTTTTTGCATTTAAACCAGAAAAAATTCCACTATTTTCATCAAATTTTCCATGCTCTGTTAAGGTATTGAATGGCGGAATTCCATTTTTATGACCTATTTCATAATCTTCAGGACCACATCCAGGCGCCATATGTACCAATCCAGAGCCTGCACTTGTATCTACATACTCTTCGCTCAGAACAACTGTATGTACTTTTGGATTCTTTTCACTTAACTCTTTTAGTTTTGGAAAATCATCTTCAAAAGGATGCGTATATTTTAATCCAAGTAATTTATCACCTTTAAATTCTTCAAGAATTGAAAATTTCTTATTAAGCAAGCCACTTATTAAAACTCCTGCCAATGCTTTGGCAACAATCCATGTTTCATTTTCTACTTTTGCCTTTATATAATCAAGATTTGGATTGGCCATAACACCCAAGTTAAATGGAATAGTCCATGGAGTTGTTGTCCAGACGATTAAATATTCATTTTTTTTGTCCTTTAAAGCAAATTTAACAAATATTGAGGATTCATTAACAACTTTATACTCAAGCTCGTGCTTTGCTAATGAGGTTGCGCATGCAGCGCACCAATGCATTGTTTTCTCTCCTTCGTACAGTCTTTTGTTTTCATGAGCCTTCTTTATTAGCCACCACTCACCTTCCATATACTCATTTTTAACAGACTGATAAGCATTTTCAAAGTCCATCCATGTTCCAATCCTTATGAAATCCTGGTTCATCAGTTTCATGTTGCTTACAGCAAAGTCCTTGCAGGCTTTTACAAACTTTGCAACTCCAAACTTTGGTATTTCATCCTTGTTTTTTATTCCTAATTTTTTTTCAGTTCCCTGTTCTGTGGGCATTCCATGCATATCATAGCCTGCACGGTCCCAAACATCAAAATTTTGCATTCTTTTATACCTTAAGACCATATCCTTTAGGGATTTATTCCATGCTGTACCTAAGTGCACTTTTCCAGAAGTGTATGGAGGGCCATCTAAAAAATAGAACTTCTTTTTACCTTTGTTTTTTTCTTTGGCTTTTTCGTATATTCTTTTATCTTTCCAAAACTTCAAAATTTCAGGTTCCTGCTTTAATGGGTCATATTTTTGCATTTTTCATTAATTTTAAATTAAATTTATTTTTGTTATATTTTATTTTATTGCATTTTTACATTGAATTTGGTTTTTACTTTAGCTTTACCAATTATTTGTTTAGCCATAATTTATTTTCAACTTTATTTAATTGTTTTACTGAAAAAAACTATACTCACTCGCATAATTAATTGAGCAATACATGCTCGTTCGTAATAAGCAAAGAACATTAGCCATTACTCAATTATTTGTGTTCTTTGCTATAATAATAAAAATAATATAATTATGCTTATAGGCTAGAAATTACGCGTCTTTTTAAATCTTTTACTTATTTAGTAGCGGACAAAAGCATTTGGACAATAAATATCCGCTACTAAGTATAAAACGACATAGCAAATTGTAATAGAATTTATGTCGTTTTCTAATTTTTGTTCTTAAGAACAGAATCTCTGGTTAGATTAATAAATATACTGCTTAAATTTAGGAGTATGTCCTTTTGTTTATTGTAGAGCCCATATAGCTTTTCGTAGTTTCTCTTAAAATCTTGTTCTAATAAAATCTGTATATCCAAGCCAAGAATATTACTGTCTAATAAATTGCTATGTAATCTTTTAAGTTTGTCTATACTACTTTTTAAAGAATTTAATTCTGAAATAATCGCATTAATGCTGCTATACTCGTTATTCATTACATTTTTAATTGATTTGCTTATTATGTTGCTGTCTTTAATAATAATTGCTGATTTTAGCCATCCAACATTGTAACTCAAACTGTTGAGCCTGTTTGTTATTTCCTGCTTTTCCTTTATTTCAGAAATCAGCAATGTCGTTTTTATAAAAATATCATTATTAATATGCATAAAATTCTCTGCATTTAGAAAATTATTGTCCAATTCTTCAAAAAGAATACCATACTCATAAAGCTCTTCCAGACCCTTTTTTGCCTCTTCAAAATTTTTATTGCTCGAGTCTATTAAGCGGTCAAATGCGCCAATAAGTACCACCTTCTTTTGTTTTTAACAGATTTAGAATCTAAGGAAGAACTAATATTTATAATCTTCTTTTAATAACTAAAAAAATCCTTCCAATTTGGTCTGATCTTTTGTTTCTAGCAAATCATCTTTTTTATAACCCAAGACATTAAAAATTCTTTCTACTGCTGGAACAACTTGGTTGTGTATGTAATAATACGCATCATAATCATTTTCTCTTACTTCTTCAGGAATCTTAGAGCGATTTCTTATTATATCACTTCCTTGCAGAACAACAAATCTAATCATTGAGCCCGGGCCTACATTAACACCCTGGTTTTTTAACCTTTGTGCGACAGCAACATGAGGCCCTTTTGAGTCGTACTCTGAAATCTCCTTTTGCAGCTGCGTATGAATGATAACCTTATCCAATGGTATTTTCTTATTTCTCAAATCATCAATTATTTTCTTTACAAATTTTAATGCCTTATCTTTATTATTGTCCCTTAAAATTATCTCCAGGACCTTTTCCTGCGCCTCTTTTGCAATCATAGACCAATTCCTTCTTACGCTTTCAAAACCTTTTATTTTTAGTGTTCCATTCTCGGAAATAAGAGCATATTTTTTTTTGGCTCCATAAGCGCCAACTTTTGCAGATACAAAAATACCAGAGGGGTAAAAGCCTTCGAATTCTAGCTCCATTAGTCCGGGAAGCTCTTCATTAATCCTTTCCGAGAATTTTTCAGCATCTTCTTTTGTTTTGCCTTCCAAAGTTATGAATAAGGAATCAGTGTCCCCATAAATTACTTTGAATCCAAATTTTTCTGCTTTATTGTCAACATCTTTTATATAATATCTGCCAAATGCAGTTGTAGCCTGTGCGCATTCTATTGAATACCATCTTGCAGCAAAAAAACCAAGATAGCCGTAAAAAGAATTTGCTAATAGCTTTAAGCTGTTTTGCCTTGCATCAAGTATTGCAAACTTTTCATCTACGTTACCTTTTATTATTTCCTTGATCCTGGTCCTTCTTGTTATCAAATCCTCTATAAGGGTAGGTATAAAACCTTTTATTTTGTTGCAAAACCATATTTTTTTATCTTCAAGGGGTACTGATTTTGATTCCTCTGCACAACAGCTACAGTTTACAGTCCCGGGGCTTATATTATGCGAGCTTATTATTGTTGGGTATAAACTGCGATAATCAAAAACAACTATATTGTTGTATAACCCTGGCTTTGGCTCAAAGACAAACGCTCCTTTGTATGTCTGCAATCTTCTCTTAATAACTTCATCATTCGAGGGCTTGTTTGGAGCTATCTCATTAAAGTTAGGAGCTTGCCTTAGCAAATACCACTCAACTAATTGGGAGAATCCCATTCGGTTTATATCATAAATTGTAAGTCCTGTTATTTTCACTAATTCGCTTATTGTAGGCATTAATTTTTCAGCAAGATTATAGGATAGTCTGGCATCATTTAGGTTATATTCACAAAATTTGTTGAGTTCTGTTTCATTATCCCATGCTTTTGAAAGCTCATTTAAATCAACATCATGCTTTTGCTCGTCAAGCAATTCAGAGGCAACGGCATTTAGGTTATAGGTTTCTGTTTCCAGAGTCCCGGAAATTATCTTTCTTATGAACTTAAAAATATCAAGATGGGTTATTCCAGTAATCTGCGCTGTAACTGCTTTAGCCTTGTTTATTTTTAATTCTGAAAAGTCTAAACCTATGTCAAGCTTAATTTTGTATTTATCAGCACGGGTTTTTATATATGGCAGATCAAAACCATCAGAAAAATATCCTGTCAAAATGTCAGGCTTATAAGCTTCAATTGCTACTTTGAATTTTTCTATGAGTTCTGCTTCGCTCTCAACAAACTCCACATAATTTAATTCAGTTTTAAAGTGCTTCCATACAAACACTTTTTGAAAGTCTTTTGCGTATAACGAGAGCATTATTATTGGATTCTTTTCAGGTTCAATTTCACGATAAGGCGGAGTGTATGTTTCTATGTCTATTGAAAGAATTTTCGGCTTTAGGAATGTTTCGGTGCTAAAAGGCTCGATTTTTTCTGCTTTGAAGGCAGGAACTTTCAAATTTTGCGGGACAAATACACCTTCTGCTTCATATAAAGTCAAAGGTATAATATTATTATCTATCAGAAATCTTCTGACAAACAATATGTCATTTTCATTTATAGATTCTATACCATTCCAGTTTTTTAGTTCTTCTCTAATAACAGGAACATCTCTTGGAAGTTTTGTAAAAACTTTGACAGCATTAACTTCCCTGCCGAGATATCTTTTTTTTAATGTTTCTGTCTTTATTATCGAAATTGCCTCATTGTTTCTTGTAATCTTGAAATTTTTTAGGTCATCTTCTATGTCAAAACCTTTTTTTAATATAGCATAGAAATATGGTTGGAATTTGTCATATAGAACACATATCTGCTTATTGTCAGTTGTTCTTCCAAATAAGTAGATTACCGGCTTTTCGTCTATAACCTTGTATGTTACATCTAAAGGAAAGAACCTTGTCTTGTCTGGCATATATAGGGGTATAACTTAACGATATATAAAGATTAGGGGTTTTTTGAGCTTAATTTACTCTTTATACTTATACATAAATATACCCCTATTTCCTACACTCTTAAAGTCTATAATATTGCCTTCCCTCAGGCTTCTCAAATTTCTTGTAATGCAGTTATAAGATGCTTTTAAACCATTGCTTATATCTCTAGCAAAGAGCCATTTTCCATTATTTTTCTGAAGAAAATCCAAAACATCTTGTTGTGCGCTAAATCTTCTGCAACATCTTTGTCAAATATTTCTTTCAGTTCTTCCTTCGTCAAAGAAATCTTTTTATTATCAATCATGCCTTCGACATACGCAAATGTGCAACTTTGATTTCTTGATTCATAACCTTCTTTAGCTATTAGGGCTAATAGGCAATGGTATAAACAATAAAAAGCGGCAGATGCCGACCAATCAGAAAAACCTATTTTTTGGAATGCCGACATAGCTTTAAAATTATGCACCGCTTTATCCAAATGGCCTCTTATGGCATCTTCAGAAATTTCTATCTTCTTTAAACCCTTGTGCCTTTCCCATTTTTCTCCTTCCTTAAGGCATTTCCTTATTTTCTCTTTGATAGAAATTTTTTATCACCTTAATTATTGTTTTTATGCCCCAAAATATTATGCCTGCTCTTAAAATTTCTAAAATGACCTTATCTTTATTTGATATGTTATTTTTCAAATCTTCTTCTGTCTGCAAAACATCATGGATCTTAGCAGGCACTATATCTTTAATGCCAGCCAGCCTTTTCTTGTGCTGTTTAAAGTTATTTCTATCTATAACAAATAATATATCCAGGTCATGCGGCTCTTTTTTTAAATCTAGGTAAGAACCAAATAATATGCATGCTTTTGTTATTTCTTTCAGCCCTTTAAGATCTTCCAGCCTGTATTTTATTCTGCCCTCTAACTTTGGCATCAAGGCTAATTCCAGTATATTGTCTGTTTTTTCATCATCAAAATTTATGCTATAGGATTTAATATTAGCAATATGCTCTGCCTTTAAAATTCCCTCTTCCTCAAATTTTTTTAATATTTTATAAGCTCCGTTTGGAGCCAAACCGCATTCTTTAGCTATATTGTTAATAGAATACTGCCTATCAAAAGCTGTAAGAAGCATCCTTAAGACCTTTTTCTCGTTCTTTGTCAGCATTTATACACCTTTAGTATATGATTATACACCTTTAGTATATAAATATTCCTATTATTTTCAATTTATACTCACGGACAAAATCTATTGAGCAATAGTTGTCCGTTCGTAATACAAAGAAATTGCATAGCAATTTCTTGTACAAAAAAACGCAAAGCGTTTTTTACGTAAGTAAAAGGCATATTTATTACTCAAATTTTTGTGCCTTTTACTATAACTCTTTATTTGTTTTGTTTCGGAATTTGAGAATAAAGCTATAAATTAAAGATTACAGAATTCTAAAGTTATGGTGTTAATACCAATCATCTAGAAGGTATAACCACTTCTAATCCTTCTATATTTTTAAAATGCTCATCAAAAGTAATGAGCATAGCTTTCTTATCCATTACAATAGATGCTATTAATACATCAAAAATTGGGATCATTTTACCTTTTTTCTCAAGTTCGTACTTTATTTTGGCTAAAAGCCCAGAACTATTTTTTGAGGTATTGAGCAGCTTGTAATCTTCTAAAAATTCTATTGCTTTCTCCTGTTTCTTCGGGCTTTCTTTAATGAAGCCGTACAGGAATTCACTATAATTGGCTGATGTTATATAAGGTTTGCTAGGGAATTTTTTAGTTAAATTTTGCAAGAATTTAATTAGTTCAACATTATGCGCTTCAAATTCAATTAGAATATTTGTATCGAGAGCTATCATAAACTATCCCTCAAAGCTAAATTCTCTTCTAAAAGATTCTATAGCCTTATGCATGCGTTTAGCCTCTTCCTTAGTAAGCAAAGCGGGCCTTGAGAATATTCTTTGCCAGCTTGCATTCATGTCTTCTTCCCTGTTTTTGTGCTCTTCAACAAGTCTGTTGAATAATTCTCCAAGAGTAATATTTTGCTTTGCCGCTTCCACTTTAAGAAAGCGCCAGTTTTCCTCATCTATATTCTTAATCAGAGTGTTCATTTTGCTTACCTTTGTTAGACTAGATATACTAGTATAACTAGATATACTAACTAATATTTAAATTTTTCTTTTTTTGTTTGTTTCGGAATTTGAGAATAAAGTGAAAGCTAAAGCTATCGATGGCTTGGCAGATTATACCTTCTTAAGAACTAATTTGGGGTTTCTACTGCCAACAGCACTATGGTTTTTTCTACTTTGCTTTTTTTTAAAGCCCCTGAACGTGCCTAACTCAATCAGCCTTTCCCTAACAGCTTCCTTTACAAACTCGCTCTTTGTTTTGTAGCCCAACTTAGCTGTGTTTATTACATTCTCAATCTGTTTTGCCAATTCATCAGGCAAGGGTATGTTTGTATATCTTCGCATATCAATAAGCGACATATCACATTAATTTAAAATTAATCGAGGGCTGTATATATGATACATAAATGACACATAGAAACATTTGTATATGCAGGTTATGATTTTTTAGTTTTTTTGTATTCGATCTTTAAAGATCTCAAGTTTATTAACTCTCTTAGTTTTTCTCTAACAGCTTCCTTCACAAACTCACTCTTTGTTTTATATCCATATTCACCTTCCTTTATAATGTCGTCTATTTCTTTTGCTAATCCAATTGGTAAAGGTATGTTTATGTATTCTTGCTGTTCGGTTTTTTTTATTTTACTACTTAAAAATAGTATTAATATTTTGATGAAAAATAGAGTCCGCTTATAAATCTTCCGTTTAATTTTTAAATTTTTATTGATGAGTTTTGACACATAAATGATGTATAACTGATGTATCGAAACATTTAAATAAACTAACTATCATCAATAAATAAAAAGGGTGATGTCAAAGAAGCTGCAAAAGAGTTAATTAAGGAAGAAATTCTTATTCCAAAACCGACATCATACGGATTGCATGTCTCTTTGAATCCTAGAATGAAAGAGAAATTTCAGAAGTATACTCACTCGCATAGTTAATTGAGCAATACATGCTCGTTCGTAATAAGCAAAGAACATATCCATTACTCAATTATTTGTGTTCTTTGCTATATCTTCAATAAGTTTCAATAAGTTGGGTAACTGCTTCTCCATGATCTATATACTGCACCAAGCAATAAGAATCATATTAGGGAATTATTTATTTTTGTATACTATTTTTGAATATATTAAGTAATCTAAAAAATGCATATTAAGCAAAAATGTCTGACTTAATGATATATTATACACTCGCGATAAATTTATATATAATTAAGGAAACTTTCTTCTTATGAATCATGATGAAGAAGACTGGAAAAAGCAGATAGAAAAGTTTAAGGTCGTTCAGAAATGCCCAAGATGCAATGAGCTGAGTTTAAAATATATTGGGGGAAAAATAAAATGTGGTAATTGTGGTTTTGAGCAGAATGTAAAAAATATCTAGAAAAAAATACAAAAGACTAGGTGAATTTAAATGAAAATAAACAAAGAGCAAAGGGTTGGTGTTTTTGTAGATGTGCAGAACCTTTACTATTCTGCAAAAAATTTGTATAATGCAAAAGTTAATTTTGCACAAGTCCTTAAAGAAGCAGTGGCAGGAAGAAAATTGGTCAGAGCAATAGCATATGTCATAAAAGCAGATATTAAGGAAGAAAAGAGTTTCTTCGATGCTTTAGAGAAAATCGGATATGAGATAAGAGCAAAGGATTTGCAGACATTTGCAGGTGGGGCAAAAAAAGGGGACTGGGATATTGGGATAGCTATGGATATGATTGAACTAGCAAATAAACTAGATACACTTATCTTGGTAAGTGGAGATGGGGATTTTGTTGATTTACTGCAACACCTAAGGCGTGCAATGGGATGCAGGATAGAGGTAATGGCTATTGGGCCAAGCAGCTCTGCAAAGCTAAGGGCAGAAGCAGACGAGTTTGTGGATATGGACAAGAACAAGGGTAGATTTTTGATTAAGTACTAATTTAATATTACTTATTAGTAGTAAAATAATAGAAAGATTTATAAAGGGGGAAATATATAATAATGTGCATTCAAACTTGTTTTTGGGATATTAAAAATGTACAAAAGACACAATATATGGGATGAGGATAAGTGGGATATTCATAGTACTGGCACTGGCGGAGGTAGCAGTGGCTATGCAGGCCATAGTTCTAAAACTTCTGAGCAAGATTACCATAAGCATGAAATATACAATTCCAACAAAGACGAAGATAAAAATAAAGATGTTTACCAGTCTATGAAAAAAGAGGGAGAAGAGAAAGAGAAAAAAGAAAAAGAAAACGAAGAAAAAGAAAAAACTATTGTCGATACAATAGAGCAGGAAAGGAAATATCAGAAAAATGAGGAAGAAGAATTTCAAGCAGTTGCAAGGAATATTCAACAAATCAACAATACAGATAATTCATTGAATAATAAAAACAATAAAAATACAAAGAAAAAAAATAATAAATCTATAGAAGAAGCAATTGAAGAAGCGATAAAAGAGGAAAAAGAAATAGTGCATGTTGATTGAAAATGTACCATAACCCATTTACTCCAGGATATGAAGTTATCAGCAAGAGCAGTTATAATATAGACTCTCATGGAAGTTTAAGCAATACTGCTGCTTATCTTGTTACAAATGATTTTCCAAATTATGCTTCAATGTTTTACAGCCCTACAGAGCATGAAATGATAACTTCGATAAAATACGGAAATTTTGAGCAGGACTATAGCAATTTAAGGGAAATACAACAGTCACTGAATGGCCCTCCAATTGAGTTCTACATTCCAGAATCTTTTAATGTTGCGGACGGAGTTGGGAGGCAGGATGAAACTAAAATTCCTTCTGAGAATGCAAAAGAGAAATTAATGGACAAAGTAAACAAAGAGGCATTAAAAGAAATTGCTAAAGCCCAAAAAGAAATTAAGGGAAAAAGTCTAAGGATTGAATATGAGGATGTTTTGTTTTTAAGAAGAAGAAAAAGAATTATTATTTTTGAAGACCATAAAAATATATAAAAACATATTTATAGTTCTAAATTATTTTTTAATTATGGAGCATAAAAAATTATTAATTCTTATAGTTTCTATTTTGATGGTATTATTAGTCCCAATAATCTTATATGGATCTAATTTCAATTCTGTCGCTTTTGATGAAGAGTTTTATAAAAAAGAATTTTTAAAGTACAATGTTTATGATAATTTGGAAAATTATAATATTGAGGATATTAATAATGACGTTCTAAATTATTTGAAAACTAATAAAAATAATGAATTAATAAAAAGTGATTTCTTTAATGATAGAGAAAAATCACATTTATTGGATGTAAAAAATTTAATTCAGAAAATTTCGACACTATATTATTTCTCTATAATTTTGTTTTTCTTATTATTTATTTTATTAACTATCTCAATGAATTTTAAAATCGAGAAAATTGTAAAAAAATTATTACTCATATTGTTATTTGGCGGATTTTTTACTTTACTCGACACTGTTATAGTTATTATTTTGTCTAAATTTAATTTTGATTTTATATTTGATTTGTTTCATAAAACCTTTTTTGTATCTGGAACTTATCTATTTAATCCAGAATTTGAGAACATCGTTGTTTTGTATCCTTACAATTTGTTTTTTGATTCCATACTTAGGATAGTTTCTACTACAATTTTATCGTCGATAATTCTGCTTTTTTTCAGCATTGCAGCTTTATTTTTCTTTTTCAAATCCAATTTCAGCAAATCTTTTACAAAAAACACCGACGGAAAAAACAATAAATAGAAAGGTTTAAATACTACTTTTGAAATAAATTATTTTTGATAAAAAACTATTGAATTAAAAAAATGAGGGAATTCGGTCAACATCTGACGATCGATGCATCGTCTTGCACTAGGGAAAAATTGATTGATCAAAGCTGGGTTTATGATATTCTTAATAATCTTCCTGCAAAACTAAACATGCATAAGATGACATTGCCATATGTGGCCAAATGGCTAGATCCAGGCGCTACAATTGAAGGTATTTCTGGTTTTGTTATGATTGCTGAAAGCCATATTAGTATTCACACATTTCCGGAAAAAGATTATGTTTTTATCGATGTTTTCTCTTGTAAAGGTTTTGATATTGAAAATGCAGTTAAGCTGCTAGTTAATGCTTTTGAGGCAAAGAAATATACCAAAAAAGTAGTAAGAAGGGGAGTAGACTTCCCAAGAAGCCACCCTGATTATATATATTTGAAACCAGAGCAATTAGCAACTCCATGAGTAATGATTTAGCTTTTCTTCTTATCTAACCATTTTATAAAAACAAAACTTATAAACAACTGTCTGCTTTAGGCTTACTCTAAATGGACATAATAAATGATATTGTTGGGGCTAAGAAAGAAATTATAAACTGTATAAAAAAATATGGCTCTGTACGTGAGCATAACTATTGGTTTTTCTACAATCAACAAAATAATTATGCAAAAATATTTTTTTTAAAATTTAAAGATTGCGGAATTTTTTCTATAAGATACAAAAGCGGTATATGGGAATTTATTGGCGAGGTTCTTGCTCAAGAAAAAAAGAAACTCGAGTTATTCAATGAATTTTTAGATTATA
>Ga0209541_10005455_pt1 | contig 22177 bp, 20 predicted proteins | sample RifCSPlowO2_01_FD_184027 | JGI IMG/M metagenome (GOLD analysis project Ga0209541, IMG submission 184027) | Groundwater microbial communities from Rifle, Colorado - Rifle CSP2_plank lowO2_0.1 (SPAdes) (version 2) | ecosystem: Environmental > Aquatic > Deep subsurface > Groundwater | place...
CTTTTGTATCATGCCATCAGTTATCAGCAGTATTCTTACAGCCCCCATATTTGCTGCATTCATTGTCTCTTTTAATCCGTAAGATGCAAGATTGTTTTTTGAGATTTCTGTCAAAAGCTCTTCAACATATTTGTATTCTTTTGCAATGCGGTCTTGTTTCAATGCACTTTCTGTTTCGGGCCTTTTTATTACTTCGTTTATTGCATTCTCTCCTATAGAAGAGCATGTTGCCAATATTATTTTGCCCTTTAGATGCTCGTTATTGAGTTCCTTCACCAATTCTTCCTTCCAGAATGCCGGGCTGGCAATTATTATTTTGCTAAGAGTATATCTTCTGTCGTATTCTTCCAGCTGGCTTATGATCTCTTTATAGAAATTTCCCTCTATTTTCTGGATATCTGCTTTTTTTACAACTGTTCCTTTGATATTTGAAAGCATCTGGTAGCCATATTTTTTCATCAATGCAAAATAAGCCTCTTCGCGGTCATGCACGCAGATCAATATTTTGGCAGTAGTCTCTTTGCTTGCTTCTTTTAGCCTGTCTACATGGAACTTTAGCCACTTATGCTTGATTACTGTAATAATGGAATTTTCTTCTATATTGAATGTATGATATGATCCTAAGGGTACATCTTCAGGGGCTTCTTTTACCAAACCGGATATTCTTAATGTGTTTGAAGTCTTACTAAATTCAACCTTCTCTACCTGTAGAAGAAGAAACACAGGTTTTTTCACTATTTTCTGCTTTCTTTGTGTCTCCTCTCCTATTTTTATCTTCCTTAAGGTTTTTCCCTTTACAAAATCACTTTTCTCTATAATCTGGTTGAGATACCATAAATCATCCAGGTTTTCTATCTTTAATTTCGCTTCTCCCTTTTTGAAATCATAAAATATAAGTTTCATTTTGTTGTTTTGCTGCTTTCTTTTATGCCATATTATATTTTTCTGTTGTTTTTATTAAATTTTAACTATTTTTTAACTATATTAATCAAAACATTTAAATATTAAGCTGTTCATTTTTCACACCAAGGTAGCTAAAATATTTAAAAAGGTGATAATTTTTGAGAAAGGCCCAGGGAGGTATTAATGCAGCAGTATTAGTAGCTGTTATTGCAGGCTTAATCATTCTTTATATACTATTTCTTCCTGAAGATGAAAGAAAAGGCATACTTGAAAACGAATCTATCACAAAGAATAATGGAGTAGATAAAGAAGATATTGATACATTATTAAGGGAATCTCCTGGAAGGCTTGATATTATTAAGGAAATAGAAGATAAAACAATTCCGGATGTATTCTTGTTTGAAACAACCAATGCAAAAGAGCTTGAAAGAATAAACCCTTTTATAGTAAGGAATGGTGTATTTGATGAACAAACTAAAACTGTTAGTTTTGGTATAGGTGACTTGGAAAATACTGATAATGTAATTCTATCTTTTAAAGCGAAAGAGTATAAAGGAGTTCTGACAATTAAGCTTAATAATGAGATTATATATGAAAATGAAATCAAAACAGAGACTGTTGCTCCTATAAGGCTAAGTAAAAACTTGCTTAGTGATGTAAATACTTTTGAATTTAGTGTCTCTTCTGTTGGCTGGAAATTCTGGAGAACAAATGAATATAGCCTTGATGACATAAAAATAGTAGGGGATATAACGGATAAAAGCAGGCAAGAAAGCAAGAATGTTTTTACTTTAACAGGAACTGAACTAAATAATATTGAAAGGGCTCATTTAAGATTTGTTCCGTATTGCCGTAGCGAAGCAAATGTAGGAGTTTTAGATGTATTTATAAACAACAGGGACGTATTTTCAGCTGTCCCTGTTTGCAGAGATCCTTACAAACAAGAAATACCTTTAGGTATTCTGGATACTGGTGAAAACAGGATAATCTTTAGGACTAATAAAGGAAGCTATAGTGTAGAGCAAATTAAGGTAGAGTTTGAAGAGAAGGATATAAAAAGCACTGTTTACTATTTTGAAGCAAACCAAAGTGTGATGGATAGCATAGAAGATGAAAAAAGGGATGCTATCTTAAAAATAGAATTTGTTGATGGTGAAAAAAATAAAAGGGCTGATATTAATATTAATGATAGATTATTCACAATAGACCAGGACGAAAGAATATTTACAAAAAATATTAATAGGTACCTAGAAGAAGGAAATAATTTTATTGAAGTAAGGCCTAGAACAATGCTTGATGTTGTTGAAATAATAATAAAATTACAAGAAAAGTAGTTAAAGAGTGGTTTGGAAAGAATTCTGTAAAGTTTTTTAGTTAGGTAAATGACGATGGGAATTAGAGATTGGTTAAGCCAGGGTTTTGGTCATGCTAAAAGAATAAGTGGAAATATAAAGACTGGTGTGCAGCAAATGCCTGCCCGCACAAAAGTAGCAGCTGCAGCAGGAGCAGGCCTTATGGGTGGGTTAGCTGCTAGGGGATTTAGAAAAGGCAAAGAAACTGTAACTGGCGCTGGCAGAGATACTGGAACCATGTTTCTGGTTCTTGCTTTTATTATTTTTGTAGTAGATTTGATGGATGCTGGAGGAGGCAGATATACTGGATTCCAATGGGTTTGGGGTTTTGATAATGTAAGCATTATAACAAATATTGCAACCTCATCAATATTTGGGACATTTATGCTTGTATACCTTATTAATAAGGTAATAAGAAAGGAGTGGGATTTGATTGGATATAAAACTTTTAGTTTTGTTGTTTTTTCATTTTGGATGACCTTCTTCATTATGAATAACCAATGGTTTGCAAGTTTAAAAGCTATTATTCATTTTATTTATATCCTAGTATTTGGTTTTACTTTTATTAAAAGTTATGAAGGTTCTTCTACTGCTTACAATTACATTTGGGTACTTCTTCTTCTGGATTTTTTTGGGTATACATTACTCAAAGAGATTGTTATCTTTAGGTACATCCCATCAATTTTCTTAATTACAATATTTTATGTTTATGGAAAAACACAAAATACAGCTTCTATATTTTTCTTTGTCTTAGTTTTAGTAATATTATTCATATTTGCATATAAAGATGTTCAGGCCCAGGGAGGTGATTTTACTTTCATAACAGACAAAAGTGGCCCAACATGGGAAGACTGGTGGAGTGATTTTTCACAAGGTATTGGAAGTGTGGCTAATGCATGGACAGGTGTATTAAATAAACAAATACAATATGCAATAACAGGCAAGGTTGAAGAGAATCAATACAAGCCCATAGGTGTTTATCTAGAAGATGCGCGGCCAGCAGAAACAATATTCTATGAAGATGAGCCTATAGTAGTTTGGGGCACAATTAAAGCAAAGACTCTTGACGATCCAATCAAGATACAAGTTGGTTGTTATGCAGGTAAGGAAAAGAAACGTGCAGATAAAGTTAATCCTAAGGAAGAATTTGAAGTATTTTCTTTGGAAGATCAGAATTTTGACTGTGCTTTTAACAAATGTGAAAATATAGAAGCTCCTGAATGCCCATTAAAAATTGGTTCTAATAAAATAACAGCATTTGCAGATTTTAATTTTGAGACTTTAGCTTATTTAAAGGTTTATTTTATGGATAATGAAAGGAAACGTGCAATGACTAGAGATGGCTTGGATATTTTTGAAGAATTTGATATAAAAGATAGAGAGCCTATTACAGTTTACACAAATGGTCCTGTTGCAATAGGCATGGGAACAACAACATCTTTAGTTGGTGTTAGTGACAGCTATAGCGTCTATCCAACTTTGACTGTTCTGCTAAGGAATAGGGATGATGAAGGATGGCAAGGCCATATAACAAGGTTAAATGGATTATTTTTATTCCTTCCTGAGGGTGTTGAGTTAGAATCCGAAGACACTTGCAGAGAGATATTTAATAATGCAGGAGAAGAAGAGTGCAAAAAAGAGCTTTGTGGTGAGACTGCAGAAAGTGATTGTTCTGAGGTTTGTAAATATTATAACACATACTCTTTGGACACTAAGAAGCTTAGGGAAAGGGAAGATGAGGTGTTTGAATCTTTCAGGTGTAAAATCAATCCTATGTCTAATAAGGTTTTAGGAAACACCCCAATAACAACAAAATATTTCAGAGTTAAAGCAAAATATGATTATATTTTAGAGAAACCTGTCACTGTAAATATTGAGGAAGTTCCGGAATAAGATGAATAAGAAATTAATTTTAATGATTGGGATTCTATTTTTACTAGCTCTTTCTGGTTGTGATGGTAGTAATAAAAATCCTATCACAGATGCAGATGTGAGGAAAGGTATAGAAGGTCTTACTATGGAATTTACTAAAAATGCGCCTCCTGAAAAGGTTTTTGAAGATAGTATTTTTCCTATTGCTGTAAATTTGAAGAATATTGGAGCTTCTGATATTGAAAATGGTTTTATTGTTTTTGGATTTGAGAAGGCTTATGTTGATGTAAATGCAAAAAGTGGTGAAAAACAAGGATTTAGTATTAAAGGCAAGTCTATATTTAATCTTAATGGAGACGAAGAGTTTGTAACTATAGATGCACAAACAAAAAAAATAGGCGCGCAAAGCGAAACACATACTTCCTCCATTTTAGCAACTGCTTGCTATCAATATAGAACTATTTTTGGAGAGTCTGTTTGTGTTGATACAGATATCTATGGCATAAGAAAAGGTGAAAAAGCATGCACCATTAAAGATTTAGATTATAGCAATGGCCAAGGCGCTCCTGCCACCATAACTAAAATAGAAACACGAATGCTGCCAGATGTAGATGAGAATAAAGTAAAGCCACATTTTATAATCTATGTTGAAAACAAAGGCAATGGAGAAGTTGTAAGCTTAGATAAAGTGGAAAAAGCATGCACAAGCGAAGCATTAGAGTACACAGATTTTAATATGATTAAAATTAAGGCAACTCTGTCAGGCAAAGATTTGGATTGTAGTGTAGGAGATGAACCAAGTTCTGCAGCGATAAGGCTTAGAGAAAAGAAGGACATGGTTAGATGCACATTAGAAGATGGTGTTGGTAGGAATATAGATTCTTATATGGCTCCGTTGAAAATAGAATTAGAATATGGTTATACCTTTACCATATCAAAAAATATATTAATAGAGAAGGTTTTAAAATATTAACATGACAAAAAAGATCAAAATAAAATATAGAACTTTATTTCTTTTTATGCTGGTTATTACTATAGGTTGTGTACCCAAGGATGATAATAGTAAAAATAAAGACGAAATAACTGGCACAGAGGGCTTAACAATAGAGTTTATAAAAAATTTCCCTCAGGATAATTATGTTGTAAGTGAAAATGAGAGAGAGCCAATTTCTGTTATATTAAATGTAAGAAATAAAGGGGCTTTCCCAAAACAGGATAACCTGAAATTATTAGCTGATGGAAAGATTTACCTTAGTGGTTTTGATGATGAGATTATTGAGATTGACAGGAGCTCCAAAAGCTTATCCACATATTTCTTACCAGGTGTAAGCTCTATTAATCTTGTTGGAGGATTTGACACAGTTGAATTTGAGGATGGAAGAATTATTGCCAAGAATATCCTAGTAGATAGGTACGAACCGGTTATACTTGCAACTATATGTTACCCATACCAGACAATAGCTGGGCCTTCTGTTTGTGTTGATCCTTTTCCATTTGATGAAAACCAGGACAAAGTCTGTAGAATTAGCAGCCAGACATTAACAAGCCAAGGAGCACCTGTTGCAGTAACAAGGATTGATGAAGAGGCTTCTTCAAATAAAATACGGTTCAAAATTACTATAAAGAATGTTGGAAATGGAGATGTAATAAAGCTTGGTGCATTAGGGAAATGTGATCCGACAGTCGGTCAAGTACTAGAAAGAGGCGATTTTGATAGGGTAGAATTAAAGAAAGCCATGCTTGGGTCTGTAAATTTGCTGCATAATTGCGGACCTTTTGCTGAAGGCGAAAACAATATTATAAGGCTTTTTGAGGGAGAGGGATATGTGATTTGCAGCCTAGATAAGTCAGAATTTGGAGATGCTAAATCTGCTTATACAACTCCATTAAATATAGAGTTGAGTTATGGCTATAGGTCAACAGCTTCAAAACAGATAAGGATATTAAAGGTTACAGAGCTTACATAGGAATAAGTCATAAGTTATAGAAAGTTTTAAATAAAAGGAATAAAATATAAAATAACATTAAAATGCAGCAAAGAAGATATATTAAATTAATTATTTTTAGCATAATTCTATTATTTATTACAGCAGGATGCAAGGAGGAAAAGAAAGATAACTCATTTGTTTCTCCATTTATCGGAGGGAATAAGGGATTAATAGCAGAATTTGAGGAAATGGGCTTTTTCAATGAGAAAAGTGGCATGGAGGAGATATTTGAAGGAGAAGCTTTTCCTATTGAGGTTGTATTAAAAAATAAGGGGGAACACACTAATACAGCTGGTATGGCTACAGTAACTTTGCTTGGAATAAACATAAATGACTTTACTGGTATAGTCAGTAATGGTGTTCTGCAAAATATAGCTGAAATAGAGAAAATATCTGAATTCAACAAAGAGGGTGGAGAAATAATATTAGATTTTACAAGCGGAAATGAAGATGCAAAATATAAAATTCCTTTAGTAGGGTTGTCTTATGATATAAGTGTATTTGCTAATGTTGTCTATGAATATAAGACTTATGCCGCTGTACCAAAGGTTTGCTTTAAAGGAAACCTAAATGATCCTTCTGTTTGTGAAGTGGAAGAGATAAAAGATGTCTTTTCATCTGGAGCTCCAATACAGGTGCAGAGTGCAGAAGAAAAGAGAGCAGGAACTGGAAGGGTCAGTGTGGAATTTAAAATTGAGAATGTAGGGACAGGAAAGGTAACAAAACCTGGTGCTAATTTTGATCCCAGATATGACCAGTTGAGTTATACAGTTTCGGATGCAAATAACTGGGACTGCAGGAGTTCTGGCAGGTCTAATGAAGCGAGACTGGACGAAAATGGGAAAGCAACTATAATATGCAAGTGGGATGGAACACCTTTAACAAATAATGATTTATACACAAAACAGCTGGATTTGACATTATTTTATAAATACAAAGAATTAGTACACAAACAGCTAAGAATCAAGAAACAATAAATTCTCTTTATTTTTTTCCTGCTAAAGCTATCTGTGAAAGCAATGCTTCTAACTGTATAAATTCATCGCTGCCTTCTGTCATCCTGAATTCTATTTCACCGCATTTTTCCATTAATTTCATTTTATTTTCATTATCTATGCCTAGGTTTAGGATTTCCTGCTGTATTTGCTTTATTATGTCCAAGCCAGAAAGCCCGTAGTTTAACATTACATCTATAAGCTTGTTTCTTGCATCTATGAATTTGTTGTTTAAGGCTAATTTTAAAACTTCATCTATTTCTTTTGGTTTAGCTACAGAAGCCATTGAGTAAATAATCTCTTCTGTTATGTCATTGCTTATTACTGCAGAACTCTGCAGTATATTCTCTACTTTCCTTACATCGCCTTCACTTATATTATATAAAGATTCTTTTGCCTTTTCATTGACTTTTATTTTTTCATCTTTTTCTATTTTTTCTATTATAGCAAAGATTTCTTTTTTTTCTAATGGCTTGAAGCGGAACATTGCGCATCTGCTTTGTATAGGATCAATAATTTTTGAGGAGTAGTTCGCACCCAGAATAAAACGAGTTGTCTGGGTGTAGTTTTCCATTGTCCTTCTTAAGGCCTGCTGGGCTTCTCTTGTCAAGGCATCAGCTTCATCAAGGTAGATAATCTTGAATGGAACGTCTCCAATTGCTTTTGTCCTTGCAAAATCCTTTACTTTGTTCCTTATTATGTCAATGCCACGCTCGTCCGATGCATTAAGCTCAAGGAAATTCTGGTGCCATGAATCTTTAAAGAGTTTTTTTGCTATAACTAGGGCTAAAGTTGTTTTTCCAACTCCAGCAGGGCCTGCAAACAATAGATGGGGGATGTTTTGCTGCTCAACAAAAGCTTTTACTCTTTTTACTATCTCTTTTTGGCCCTTTATTTCTGAGAAATCTTTTGGCCTGTACTTTTCCGTCCAAATAGCGCTATCCATAAAGAAGAAGAATGGGAGGCAGTTTAAAAAATTATTGAAAATTGCTAAATGATGTCTTCTTCCGCAACAACCATGAAGTCACCCATCGCAATTACAGCACTAAAAGGTATTAATATATGGCCTTGGCTGTCTTTTTCCAACTCTAGTTTTGCTGTATAGGATGTTGGGTTGTGCAACACTAAATGTATTAATTCTCCAGAACGTGTTTCAAAGACTAAATCCCCTACTTCACCAAACCTTTTTCCAGTCTTGCTTACTACTGTCTTGCCAATAAGCTGTTTTGAAAATTTCTTGTCTTCTTCTGCCATAATAATTCCCCATGAGTGATTATTGTAAAATTAAATAACCTAAGTTATATATAAATGTTTTGAAAATCTAGAGTTGTTGCGAAAGTCGGTGCTTGTGCGTAAATTGCCAAATTAGAAAGCTCCGCAGGACATGCTCTATGACCTGAGCAATATGCAATATTGCGAAGTTGAGATGTATGTTAAGGCTCCGCACAAGCACGAACTAGAGTTTCGCAACAACCTCGAAAATCTAAGATTTTCAAATACTTAGAAAATCTCTGATTTCGCTGGTTTTGTTTGGATTTTAGTGTATTTCTGACAACAAAGTATTAACTTCTGCTTCATTATAGCATGTTTCTCTTAATCCGCAATTGGTGCATTTGTTCTTGTTTTCACAATAATGAGGTATATTTTGGTTTTCTAATAAATCCCGTATTTCTTTTATTAAGCTTATTATTTCCTCCCTCATGAAAGGATTTATTGCTATGTGCCTTGTTTCTTTTGCATCAAGGTAATTTATGAATCCTTCCTTTACATTTGTTTTGTATTTTTCTTCCAAAAGCATTGCATAGGCAGCTATCTGGACTCTATGACCTGGCCATACACCTTCCTGAGGCATTTTCCCTGTTTTCAGCTCAATTGGAACATAGCCATTTTCATATACTTCAATGCGATCTATTATGCCTTTTAACTGCAATTTGTCAGATCCTACGCTGAACTCAGAGATTATTTTTGGGGTTAGTTTTTCCCACAATTTTTTTCCATAAACATTGTATTTCTGTGTAAAATCGAAGATATTTTTTGCCCTAACTTCTGCTTCTTCAAAAATTAAAGGCCATGTTTTTTTGAAAACATCTACTATATCAAGATTTACCTCTTTTATTTTTAGTTTATTTTTGATTATTTTTTCTCTTAATATTTTTGAATAGAAATTCTTATACAGGTTTATTAATTCAGGATATTGTATTTTTTTAGTTATTGATGCAACAATCTTTTCCTCTGTCTGATTAATAAAATCGTATATTTCATGTCTTAAAGAGCCTAAAACGAGGCTTTCCTTAGGAGGCTCTTCTATTGCCAGAACCTGCTGCAGAAACAGCTTCCTGGGGCAATAAAGATAAGAACTGAGCATAGAAACTGAAATTTTCATAAAGCAAGAGTATAATTATTGGTTTAAATAGTTTATGGCAGAATGTCCAGTGGTATTGCATTAAATTGATATTAAATATTAGAAACTAACTTATTTATTGCTGAATCTTCAAGCACAGCACAACTATCCAAAAAGGGTATATTAAAATCATTATTTGGTATCAGTAAAGATAATTCTGTACATCCTAGAATTATAGCTTCTGCACCATTATTTTTTAATTCATTAATAATGTTTAATAATTTTAATTTATTATTTTGGTTATTTTCATTATGAAGTCTTTGTAGAATAATTTCATTTATTTTTTTCTGATTTTCTTGTGTTGGCAATAGTACATTAATTCCATTATTTTTTAATTCATTAACATGTAATTTATCTTGAATGCTCTTTGTTGTTGCTAACACACCTATATTATTCAGACTCCTTTTTTTACATTCTTTAGCACATTCCTCAATGATGCTTAATATAGGTACTTTGGACACTTTTCTAAGTTGGTCTATAAAAATATGAACAGTGTTGCAAGGTATAGCAATAAAATCAACTTCAGAATTGTTTAGTCTTATTACTGCATTAGTAAGTAAATTAAACATTTCTTCAGAAGTTTCTTTAATTATCTTTTCTTCTACATGTGATGGAACAGGAAGATTTTCAATAACCATGTCTGGTTGATTATTAGTAATTGCTTTGAATTTTCTATTTACATTTAAACAAAACTTACAACTTGCTTCTGGACCTAGCCCTCCTATTATTCCTAATCTTTTTTGTATTTGTTGTGCTGTCATTTTATTAAATAGACAATCTTATTTATCTTTTTACATAGCTTGTTGGTTAATTCCTCTAATATCATTTTGGAACAATTTCAACTGACTTAATCTCGTAAGCTGAAATTACTGGCTTGCCATCAACTTCTCTTAATAGATAAGATTTATCACCAACTTTCATTATAGTTTCTAGCTCACCATTCCCATCTAAATCTTAACATTCAATTTCAAGCTTACTCGGAGCAATATACCCTTGCTGAACTTGTTCTATTCAAGGTATTCGTCTACTATACGCACCTGTGACTCCATCAACAAGTGTTGTTGCCATCATGGTTAAAGCCACTCCAGCCACTCCACCTAGTACTCCTACGACATATCCTTTCATTTTGATTTCACCTTGATATGGAGTGAATCTTATCTTTATATTAATAACTGAGTAATATTCGAAAAATAAGCAAAAAGTTTATAAATAATTGAATATTATTCAATTATGTGAAGGATATAGCACCAAAATTAATCAAATTGTTCAAAGAAGGCTATTGCACGCCACAAATAGCTAGAATAGCAAAGAAACTTGGAGAACCTTCAACTACAATACATTATAACATTAAAAAATTAGAGAAAGAAGGTGAAATCAAAACGTATAAAGCTGTTTTTGATTATAAAAAAATAGGGGAAGGGCATTGCACATATTTATTAATAAGACTTATACAAGAAAAATACGGCAATCCGGAAGAAGTTGCAAAAGAAGTTGCTAAACTTTCCCAAGTTGAGAGTGTTGATATATGCACTGGTGATTATGAACTTATTGTTAAATTTAGGTGCAAAGATATTGATGAATATTATAAATTTATTAAACATGCAATTAAAAAATATGGATTTGCTAAAGTTATTTCTCTAACATCTTTAAAGCAAGTAAAGACAGAATTTGTTGAGTTATAAATTACATTCTTCTTTCCACCAAATATTTAAATAACCAAATAAAAACAGCTATGATTATGAATAATAAAGAAAGACTAGACCTGATAAAACAGGTAGGAGAAGAGATTGTAACAGAGGAAGAACTTAAAACACTTCTTGAAACTAAAAAACATCCTATAGCTTATGATGGTTTTGAGCCTAGTGGGAATATGCATATAGCCCAGGCAATTCTCAGAACTATTAATGTCAATAAGATGATTAAGGCTGGGATTAAGTTCAAGATGTTGGTAGCTGACTGGTTTGCTTGGATGAACAATAAGTTCGATGGTAATTTAAATAAGATAACAATGACTGGTAAATACTTCATAGAGGTGTGGAAAGCCTGTGGTATGGATGTTAAAGATATTGAGTTTGTTTGGTCAAAAGATTTGGTAAGGCAGGAAGGGCATTGGAAGACTACTATAGATATTGCCAGACACTCAACTGTACAAAGGATTTTAAGAACTTCTCAAATTATGGGAAGAAGAAGCACAGAAACGCTAAGTGCAGCTCAAGTAATCTATCCATGTATGCAAGCTGCAGATATATTTCATTTGAAATGTGATATTTGCCAGTTAGGCATGGACCAAAGGAAAGTTAATATTCTGGCCAGAGAAGTTGGTCCTAAACTTGGCTTTTGGAAGCCGATTATAGTAAGCCATCATATGATTCTTGGCTTATCCGAGCCTAAGACAAATTATGAAGACCCAGCTGATAGGCTGCTTGATTTAAAGATGTCCAAATCAAGACCCGATTCTGCAATTTTTATGACAGACAATGAAGAAGAAATAAAGAGAAAAATAAGAAAGGCTTATTGCCCTGAAGGGACCATAGAAAATAACCCCATCTTAGAATACAATAAGTATATTATTTTTGAAAAATTTGAAACAGTAAAAATAGAAAAGCCGGAAAAATTTGGAGGCAATCTGGAATTTAATAATTATAAGGAATTAGAAAAATACTTTGCTGAGAAAAAACTGCATCCAATGGATTTAAAGCAATCAACTGCAGATTATTTAAATAAATTGATAGAGCCTGTAAGAAAAAAATTAGAAGAGAACAAGACTGCACAAAGCTTAATAAAAGAAATTAAGACATTCAAGATTACAAGGTAATTCTATAAATATGTGGGACTTTTTAAATGGCTGGCAAAAAGGCCGAGCAGTAAATATTGCCACGAAGCAACAGAAGAATATTCTAGAATTATTTGATCTAAACCTATTTCTGCTCTATTACAACTAAGGTGTATTTCTTATTGAAATATTTTTTTGCTACTCTTTTGACATCATTTATAGTGATTTTTTTTATATTTTTTATGAATGAATTCGCTAAAGAAGCATTTTTTATAGCTTCCCAGAAAGCAATGTTGTCTGCTGCATTGAAATTATCTTCCTGCTCTAATGTATAATTGCCTTCTATATAGGTTTTTGCCTCTTCGAGTTCTTTTTTGCCTATTTTTTTGAGTCTTCTAAACTGTTGTAAAATTATTTTTTCTGCGTTTTCTATGTTCTTCTTGTCTAGTCCAGCAAAGACCGCAAAAAATCCGTAATCTGTTTCAAGCTCGTTCTGGACAGCTGCCTGGTAAGCTAAACCGTGTTTATTCCTGATCTCGTCGAAAATCCATCCAGATTGTGGTTTACCTAGAACAGCTTCTATTACATCGAATACATAACTGTCTTTATGCGTTCTCGATACAGTTTTATATCCTAAGACCATATATGAATTCTGTATCTTCCTCTTTTCAACAAATTTTTTAATCTTTTTTTGCAAAGGCTCTTTTACTTCCTTTCTTGAAATTAATCTTTTAGACTTTAAATTTCCGAAATATTTTTCAATTTTTTCCTTTACCTTATTAACATTGCCAACAATAGAAATAACTATGTTATTAGGAATATAATATTTATTGTAATAGTCAATTATAATTTCCCTATTAAGATTTTTAACGGATTTTACTGTTCCGTAAGCGGGGTTTTTTGCAGGATGCTTCTCAAACAGATTCTTCTGGAATAGTATCCATTGGTACTGTTTTGGATCATCAGTTAACATGTTGATTTCCTTTAATATAACTTTTTTCTCTTTTTCAATCTTTTTTTTATCAAATAAGGGATATTTAATAATGTCTGAAAGTATGTCTAAAGCCTTATCAAACTTTTTATTTATTATCTTTACAAAAAAGGCAGTCCTGTCGCCAGCTGTATAGGCATTAAACTGGCCACCATACTTTTCTATTTCATTTGCAATTATCCTGCTGTCTTTCCTTTTTTTTGTTCCTTCAAACAGCATATGCTCAAGAAAATGAGAGATCCCTCTTGTCCTATCATCTTCATAGTTAGAACCCACTTTAAGCATGACCTCTATTGCTACTGATTTAGAAGATGCCTTTTCAAATATTACAGTTATTCCGTTATTCAGTCTATATTTATTCATATTATATTTTAGGTTTATGGAAAGATTTAAATTAGTTTAATATTCTTTTGCTTTTATGAGAATAAGCGAATTAAAACATATCCTAGAAAAGAATAAGTCTGATTTTGCATTCTTCTATAATCTTGACTCCACAAAAATAAATCCTAATATGTTTTATCTTTCTGGCTATAGCGGAATAGGGGCTTTAGTTGTACCGAGAAAACAAAAAGAATTCCTCATTGCACCTGAAATGGAATTCCAAAGGGCGAAGAAATCAAAAATAAAAGTTTATCCTATGGAAAAAAAGAAGTTTTTTAGGTCAATATATGAAGTTATAAAAAGAAAAAGGATTAAAGCGAAAAAAATAGCAATAGACAAGGCCAGCTTTACTTTAAATCACTATAAATACTTTAAAAAACAGTTTAAAAAGATAAAAACGAAAGATATTTCTTTGGACTGTTTGAAATTAAGACTAATTAAGACTAATAAGGAAATATTAATATTAAAAAAGTCGTGTAAGTATGCTGATAAAATATTGAATAAAGCAATTAAAAACTTTAAGGATTTTAAGACTGAAGCTAAAGTTGCTGCTTTTCTTGAATATGAGACAAAAAAATTAGGCCTGGATATTGCATTCAAGCCTGTTGTTGCATCTGGAAGCAATGGAAGCGTGCCTCATTATGAAGAAAATGAAAAATTAAAGAAAGGCTTTTGTGTTATAGATTTTGGAGTTAAATATAAAGGTTATTGCTCAGACATAACAAGAACTATTTATATAGGAAAAATAAGCGAAAAAGAAAGGAAGATTTACAATTTTTTATTAGACATTCAAAAAAATATTATTAAAAATATTGAAATTAATGATAAATGCGGCAAAATTTATGAAAATTGCGTAAAAAATATGAAAAATTACTCTAAATACTTTATCCATGGCCTAGGGCATGGTGTTGGTGTTGAAATCCATGAGCTGCCTAACTTAACACTTGACTCAAAAGACAAAATTATGGAAAATATGGCCTTTACAATAGAGCCTGGTATTTACATTCCAAAGAGGTATGGAATAAGGATTGAGGATACTGTTTTGATGAAAAAAAAGCCTGTTGTCCTCACAAGGTTGACGAAAGATTTATTAATTGTTTAAAAATTCATTTTTTTATGAAGTACGATGAAAAAAAATTTAATTCTTCTGTAGAAGAATACAAAAAAGCCTTAGGTAAGGCCAAAGCCAAATCATTCCTTATAGTTTTTGATATAAAAGATAAGAGAGCTTTCCTTTCAATTGCACCTTTGTCAAGGGCTATACATGAGTTAAATTGCGACATAAATGTTATGGGAATAGACAAGAAATCTGATACTCTAGATGCTTTAAATGATGTATGGATGGTTTTCAAGCAGAATAAGGATGGAAAATACAATGAAAAGACTGAGGCTTTAATGGATTTTGTTAATGAAATAGAAAAAAGAGCGCAGGGGAAGTTTATAGGTTTATTTGAAGGCCCTGATTATGTTTTAGAGGCTAAGGAATTTGGATTCGAAGGCAGCTTTACATTGCCATTTAAGGATGGCTGGTTTAAAGAATATAGGGTTAAGGAATTGGACGAGACATGCAAAAGAATATGGAGAGATGTTTATAATCTAAAGAAAGATGAGAAAGTTTCTATTGGTTTTGCATTGCTGCAGAAGGATGAAATGCTGGGGCACCCATTAGAAGATTACCTGGATTCTTATGCAATAGTTTGGAATATGGCACTTAACTGCAAGACCTCTACAATTACTATGGGATCTTACACCCAAAGAAAATCTATGCTTGATAAAGCTGAAAATATCTCAGAGTTAAAGACTACTATAGTGGGATGTGAGTTGAGCAAGGATATTGATGAAGATGTTTTTGTGAAATACAAAAAGCTGTCAAAGCTTTTGAAACTTGATAGGATAAATACTATTGATGCTTCTTTTTTCATCTCTGGCAAAGGGTACCCTGGCAGGCATAATTTTGGGGAGATGATTGGATACCCTTCACCAAACAAGAAAACAAGGTGGCAGAGCCCTGGCCAAATAATCTATAAGCTTGATTTTTATCCTCAAACTGCTTTAGATGATAGAAATCCACTAGCAAGGGTAGGATTTACTGAAACCTTACCAATAGATGTTTTTATAAAAACATGCAACATTGACTGGAAGAAGATGAGGGACAGAAACTGGGAGATAAAGAAGATAGCTGATATGTGTAAATTAATAAAAGTTTCTGGAGAAAAAATTGATAACTTTAAGACTGATTTTGAAGTTGGCTTGGTAAGGAAAGACAAAATCCATAGGTGGGTAAGGACTTCTGATACTGATGTCAGAGAAAAAATAAATTCTGAATATCTAAAAAAGACAGGAATAAAAGCAGGAACAATGGCCAATCTTCCTGGAGGAGAGACTTTTGTCACTCCAGAATATGTTAAAGGCACAATTGTAGGCGATGTTGTCATCAGCATTGACCAAAGTTATTTGTTATCAGAAAAAAATCCCCTAGTCATAGAATCTTATGGCAATAAATATAAGATAATTTCTGGCCCTAAAGAAATAATAAAAAAAATAAACAAGAAAAAGGAAGAAGCCTGGGAACTAATTTTGAACCAGGAGAGGTTTAAGAGCGTTCCTCAGGAAGTTATTGACCTGAAAAAGAATAATTTCAATAAGATTGGGGAATTCGCAATAAATACAAACCCAAGCGCGAAATTATGCAATTATCTTATTGTGAATGAGAAGATAGCAAGGATGATTCATGTTGCTTTAGGATCTGGATTCGAGCCAGACAGGGCTACAGAGTACCACACAGATATTGTTATCAACAGCCCAAGGCAGAAGCTTGATATTTATGGTATTGATGAAAAAGGCAGCAAGCATTGGATTATTAAGAAAGGGGAGTTTGTTGTTTAAGCACAATAAGTAAAATCTAATAAAGTTCAAAAATACAATTATAATTATTTGATTAAGGTTAAAATTTATTTACAATTTTAAAATATTTATTCAATAAAAATAATAATTATTGGTGTAAAATTAATAAAATAAAGAATAATTATTTTACGATGCAGGAGCTTGGTTAGCGACGCGAAACTAATGATTATTTAATAATAGATTTTTAATGAAATAATGATATAAAAATATAAAATTAGATAATTAAATAACAAATAATTGTGAATGCTAAAAATCAGAAATTTTTAATGAAAATGCGAAAACCTGCTGATATCGTTCTAAAAAAATGTTTAGGATTAAAGAAAGATGAAAAAGTGCTAATAGTTAGTGATTCTAAACTTTATGGTGTAGCAAAGATATTTTTTGAGCAAGCAAAAAAAATAGCAAAGGATGTTAAACTCATTAAAATCCCTATTCCGGAAGTCAACGGCACAGAACCAAGCAAAGAGACAGCAAAAGAAATGCTAAAATATGATGTTGAGCTTCTTATAACAACCAAATCCTTAAGCCACACAAAAGCAAGAAAAAATGCCTGTAAAAACGGAGCAAAGATAGTTACAATGCCGGGCATTACAGAAGAGGTTATTAATAGGGCTTTAGATATAAATTATAAGAAATTAGCTGAGAGAAATAGAAAATTAATGAAAATATTAACAAAAGCGGAGACAGCAAAAATAACAACCGAAAAAGGAACTGATTTGCTAATGAATATCAAAGGAAGAAAATGCTTTGATGATAACGGGGTTTACAATAAAAAGGGCTCTTTTGGGAATCTGCCGGCAGGAGAAGTTGCTGTTGCTCCAGTGGAAGGAACAACAAAAGGCATTTATGTTGTTGATGCAAGTTTTGGTGGAATTGGAAGATTAAATAAACCATTAAAGATTAAAGTAAAAAATGGTTATGCTACTGAAATAAAAGGGGAAAAAGCTAGGGAAATAGAAAAACACCTTAAGAACAAAAAGTATAGGAATATTGCAGAGTTTGGCATTGGCACAAATCCAAAAGCTAGAGTAAGCGGGTGTGTTTTAGAGGACGAAAAGGCAGTTGGAACAGTGCATATTGCTTTGGGCAATAATGTTTCTTTAGGAGGAAAAGTTAATGTTCCATTGCATTTGGACGGGGTTATTAAAAACCCGAGTGTGTGGATTGATGAGAAGAAGATTATGGATAATGGTAAATTGATATTCAAATCATAAAAACTTATTTAAACATTAAAGCATTATAATATATAAAATGAGCTCAAAAACAAATGACAAAGAAAAGAATATTTTAGACAGCGTGATATACAGCTACAGCTCGGACACAAACCAGATAAATGAAGAAAACAGAATTCTTAAGGAAACCCTAAGTAAGTTAAAAGAAGAGCTTGATATGTTTAAGTTGCCTCCTTTGATGGTTGCTGAGGTCAGGAATATTATTGGGAAAGACGCTATTATAAAGCTGCCTAATGGAAATCAGTTTTATGTTACTATTTCTAACGAATGTAGTAAATTAAAAGCAGGTGATGTTGTTTTAACAGACCAGAAAAACCTTACCATAATTAGAAAGATGCCAATAACAAGAAAGTTTGATATAGAAAGCTTTGTTATAGTGGAAAAGCCAAAAGTCTCATGGGAAGATATAGGCGGCTTAGACTTGGCTACACAGGAAATAAAAGAAGTTGTAGAACTTCCTTTAAAAAAACCGGAGCTGTTTAAAAAAATTGGCATTACACCACCAAAAGGTGTTCTGCTTTATGGAAAGCCTGGGACCGGGAAGACCTTGTTGGCAAAAGCAGTTGCATCATCCACAAATTCAACTTTTATAGAGATTGTTGCCTCTGAATTAGTGCAGAAATTTATAGGGGAAGGTGCTAAAATGGTTAAGGAAATTTTTGAGCTTGCAAGGAAAAGATCTCCTTCTATTGTTTTTATTGATGAATTAGATGCTTTAGCTGCTAAAAGGATTGAAATAGGCACAAGCGGGGAAAGGGAAGTAAACAGAACTTTTATGCAGTTGTTGGCAGAAATAGATGGTTTTGAACCTTTAGATAATGTTAAAGTTATAGGAGCCACAAACAGAAAGGATATACTTGATCCCGCAGTAACAAGGCCAGGAAGACTAGACAGGCTTATAAATATACCCTTGCCAAAAATTGAAGGCAGATTGGAAATTCTAAAAATCCATTCCAGAAACATGAGTTTAGGCAAAGATGTAGATCTTGGTAATTTATCTGCTCAAATGGAAGATTTCTCCGGGGCTGAAATAAAAGCAGCTTGCACAGAAGCAGGGTATTTTGCAATAAGGGAAAACAGAACACAAATAACAAGAAAGGATTTCTTAAAGGCCATAGATAAGGTAAAGCAGAGAGAAGAAGCAGAAGGAGATGATTATTTGAGGATGTTTGGTTAGAAATTTTATAATGTAATTGGATTTTTGTATGCATCTGAAAAGCAAAAAGTTTTGGAATCTTTAGTCTTGAATGGAAAATCTTAAATAGGTATATTCATTAGTATAGTGTGTGCGCAATGATCTCGTGAACACCCTTTTAGACGAAAGTCGATGAAAAACGGAAGTAACTTATGAGCGCACACTTTTTTTTCTAATAGAATTATTATTTTACAATAAAATTCACACAAACCCTATAAACTCTTGGAGAAAACTGCCCGCATTTTTTTATTTTCGTAATTTTACATTGTTTTTTTGATTTTTTACATTCTTTATTTATAGTTTTAATAATATTATCATATTTATTTTCTTCAGAAAAAGAATAAAAATGTATTATTCCATTTTTTTTTATTTTGTTTAAAGCCAAATCGAGAAAGTTTTCTGCTCCTTTCGGCAATGGCATTATTATCCTGTTAAAGGTTTTATTTATTTTTGGCAGAGTTTTTTTAACATCATCTAAAAATAATTTTACATTACTAATTTTATTTAATTTCAAATTTTCCAATGCGTATTTGTGTGCTATCGGGTTTATCTCTATTCCTACTATAGCCTTTGCCTTTGTATTTTTTGAAATGACTATTGGATAAACAGCTATTCCAGAAAACATAACCAAAATAGTTTCATTGTTTTTTACTTGCTGGAAAATTCTTTTTCTTTCCTCACTCAACCTTGGAGAAAAATAGACTTTTTCTACATTCAATTTTAAGCTTACATTATTCTCTTTGTATAATGTTTCTTTATTGTTTTCCCCTGCTAATAATTTTAATTTGGGCGTTCTAAATTTGCCAGAATATTTTTTTGTTTTTTTAAATACCGATTTAATTTGTTTGTAATTTTTTATTATTTCATTTCCTATAATTTTTTCTTTTTTTATTAATTGCTTAGGAAAGTCTGAAAAAACAATAATATTGCCAACAATATCAAAAGAAGACGGAACTAAATTTAATTCTTTTTTTGCTAATTTTTTCTTCAACAAGTCTTTTAATTTATTTGACATTTCAGAAATCACCTAAAGATTTTTGCTGTTTCTCAAGAGTTTCTTTTTTTAATTTATCTAAAGTTGAATTTACGCGTTCTTCTGAGAAATCGTGTTCTTCTATCAATAATCTTTTAACTCCGTCAATATTGGTATTTTTCCATTCTAATTTATAGTCATTTGTTGTAGGCATTTTTTTTATTAAATAATAAACTTCTGTCCATGCAGAATCAAAATGCTCATTCCATTTAACATTGTTGAACAAAGAATCAAGGTCTGTTTTAAATTGCTTAACTAATTTTAAGGCATTTTTTGGGCCTATGCCTTTTATGCCGCCTAGATTGTAATCAGTGCCTATGATCATTGCTAACGCTATCAATTGATTTTGGTCTATCCCTAGATTGTTTAGATTTTCGGATAAGTCTATAAGCTCTGGATTCACTGTTTCATATCCGATGGTTTTGCCCTTTTTTCTTCTTCCAGAGATAGACAAGTTTCTTACTAACTTTGTTGCGCCATGGATCAATGAATCAAAATCTTGTGAGCCGACTGCAAATGCTTTATTTTCTTTAACCATATAAGCTGCCTGTGCTTCACCTTCAGATGGCGCTTGCACAATTGGCAGACCCAATAAAGATATAAGTTCTTTTGACTCTTCTACCATATCCTTTGTTAGTCTAGAAGTCCTAGAAGCATATTTCTTCATTTCATCTTCATCCCCTTTTTTCTTCGCTTCCAAGTATTTTTTTTCTGCCTCTAATTTCAGACTATTTCTTTGTTTGTTTACTTTTTGTTTTAATTCTGGTGGTTTTCCATCGAATACAAAAATAAGTTTTAGACCTTTTTGCATTAGACTTGTGGTTCTTGAAAATAAACCAACTAAGTGGGAAGTTACATTTCCCTTAGAATCCATTAATGGTGTTCCATCCCTGCCGCGTATTGTAGTCAGAAACTGGTATAGAATGTTATACGCATCCAACACTATTACTTTATTTTTTAAAAAATCTAAATCTATTTCTTTGGAAACAATTAGGTCTTTGAAAGCTACTCCCATTTTATTATATTTTTTTAAGGGTTATATTTTTAAATTCGTTATTAAGCATTTCCTTTGCTTTTTTTGTCAGATCCCCATTAGTTAAAAAAAGGAGTGGAAGGTTTCTTGACTGTGCTTTTACTAGTGCAGTGCTAAGATCAGAGTCATTTATTTTCTTCTTATTTTTTGATTTGCAGAAATATTTTATGCTTCCAATAGTAGTTTGCAACTCGATAATCAAATCTATTTCTTTGTTTTTCTTTATCTCTTTAGTTTCGATAATGTTTATTTTATTATTGTTTAAAAAATTATTAATTTCTTTTAAAAATATATCTTTATCAGCCTTCTTTTTTGTTGTGTCTTTTTTTAATTCTATTGGGACTTCTTTTTTTATCTCTTCTTTTGTCTTTTCCGGTAACACTTTTCTAAGAAGTTCCTCTTTCTTAGACAATATGTTCTTTATAAAGGGCTCCACTTCTTTAGTGTTGATTAAATACCATTTCCAGAATATTTCTGTTTTATTTTCATAATTTACTTGCAATGGCACTGCAAAATCTTTTATTTCCCTTAATGCAACCCTTATAGCTGGTTCTTGTTCAGAATCCCTTAAAATTTTATTCTGCTTTAATAACTCATACGCTTTTTTTGGCTTGTCGCTTAAATTATTTGCAAAGTTCTGTAATTTGCTTTCCTGGCCCAAGTAATAATACAATGGAGATCCTCCTACCTTGATATTTGATATCTTTATGTGCTTTGATGACAACAGCTCAGAAAGCCTTGCAGAGGTCATTAAGATGCTGTCATTTATCTCTTTTGAAACGTGAACAGGCAGAATAGGGCCTTTTTCCTTGACAATAGCTAATATTCTTTCATTTACTTCCATAAAAGGTAGAAATAGCAGGTTTAATATATATTTTTTGTGCTAAGGCCGCAGCCACCTAGTTTCCCAATAACTAACGTCAGACTCATCATCTACTACAGCTAAGAGCAGCCTTTTTCTTGTAGAATGAGCAACACGATTTTTAGCTGCAAACTCATACCATGTTAACGTCGAGCCTTCATACACCGGATAGACAATCCATTTTGCATGATCTTCTCCGGGTTTTACACCTCTATCATATACCCTAAAATCCGCACCAAACTTCAATGCAGTTTTTATTATA
>Ga0209541_10005458_pt1 | contig 22175 bp, 29 predicted proteins | sample RifCSPlowO2_01_FD_184027 | JGI IMG/M metagenome (GOLD analysis project Ga0209541, IMG submission 184027) | Groundwater microbial communities from Rifle, Colorado - Rifle CSP2_plank lowO2_0.1 (SPAdes) (version 2) | ecosystem: Environmental > Aquatic > Deep subsurface > Groundwater | place...
AAATTAGACCGATTATTTAAAAATGAAAAGAAAATTATTATTTTTTATTTTTTTATTTTTAGGAACAACATTAGCAAATATTGCCAAAGCAGTTTGTCCTGTTTGTGTTGTGGCCGTGGGAGCTGGACTTGGGTTTTCAAGGTGGCTGGGAGTTGACGATATAATTTCTTCCATGTGGATAGGAGCTTTATTGTTTTCTTTAAGCATTTGGACAATAATATGGCTGAAAAAAAAGGGATGGAGCTTTGAATACAGCGAAAGCGTTATTCCAATTTCTTATTATATTCTTACATTAGCTCCTCTTTGGTATTTTGGCATAATGGGCAATCCCTTAAACACAATTTTTGGCATTGACAAAATAATTTTTGGCGCAACCGTCGGAACTTTAATTTTTTGGGGAGCAACACGGCTTCACGATTATTTGAAGCAAAAAAATAACGGCAAATCTTTTTTTTCTTATCAAAAAGTCGTTTTGCCGGTTGTAATTTTGTTGATTTTCAGCGCATTATTATATTTTTTAATAACATAAAAATATTATGATGGACAATATAGATGATTTTATAAAAAAGGTTCAAGCGAGCAAAAAACAGGAGCTTGATTTGTCTTCCGACGAAGATTTATCAATTGCCATAATGAACCTTATTTCAATAGAAGAGCATTTTTTCTTTACGGGAGCCAAAACCGGAAAGCCCGAATATTTTAATTTGTTGAAGCAAGCCAGGGAAATGCGAAAAGAGCTTTTAAAAAGAATTATAAAAGACTATGAGGGCGAGGTCTGGTGCATTTCAAAGCATTTGTTATCTGCCTCAATGAGATTAATGGAAGTGGGAACTAAAGCTTTGGGACAGGGCAATAATAAAGACGCAGAAGAAATGTTTAAAAAAGCATACGAGCTTTATTCATTATTTTGGGGCATTAATTTAAAATTAGTTGATTTGGGTGAAGTAAAAAAAATTGATGAAAACCAGATAGACAAAAAAGACGAAGATAAAAAAACCGGCATAATGGCAAAATTAGGAAAGGTTGTGCAATACGTAATTGATTGCTGCAAAGAGTAAAAATTATATAATAAAAGTATATTATTAACCTTTTTTAAAATATGTTTGGACTAAATAAAACAACAAATAAATTTTGCGATTTAAGGGGCAGGGTGGCAATTGTTACCGGAGCTAAGCAAGGAATGGGAAGAACCCATGCTTTGGTTTTGGCAAAAGCCGGAGCCAAAGTTGTTTTAGCTGACATTTCGCAAGAAGAATGCGAAAAGGTTGTTGAGGAAATTAAAAAAGAAAAAGGAGAGGCGCTTGCTGTGAAATGCGACATCAGCAAAAAGACAGAAGTTGACGAATTAATTAAAAAAACAATTGAAAAATTTGGAAAAGTTGATATTTTGGTAAATAACGCCGGCATTTGCCCTCCAAAAATGTTTTTGGAAATGCAGGAAAACGAATTTGAAAAAGTAATTGATGTGAATTTAAAAGGATATTTTTTGTGCAGCCAGGCGGCGGCAAAAGAAATGGCAAAACAAAAGTCCGGAGTTATCGTCAACATAGCTTCTATTGCTATGGGGCAGATAGGCAGCGGTTTTATGGGTTTAACGCATTATTGCGCTTCTAAGGGCGGTATAGTGGCTATGGCTGAAGCAATGTCTTTAGAATTAGCTCCGCTTGGCATAAGGGTAAATACAATTGCTCCGGGAGCCATTGATACTCCTATGGCAGCTTCCGTAAAACAAGATACGAAAATATTGGACTCAACTTTGAGCAGAGTTCCTCTAAAAAGAATGGGCAGGCCTGAAGAAATTTCTAACGCAGTTTTGTTTTTAGCGTCAGACGAATCTTCATATATGACGGGAAGCGTAATAGTGGTTGACGGCGGCTGGACTGCGAATTAGGCAAAAAATAAGTTGACCCCGTTAGAAGCCTTTTAGAAAAAATATTTAATTAAATATTTTTTCTTCCCGCTTCAAACTATTCGGGGTTGAACCATCAATTTTTCTGCTCCAAGTTATTTTTAGACGAAAACGGCTTCTAACGGGGTTGACAGCCCCATTCGTTAAGCTAAAATGAAGTAATATTCAAAAATCCTTCTGTGGAGCGGCGCCTTCACAGGAACAAGGTCGAAACTAATCATAAAACATGGAACATAAAACATGAAACATAAATACGAATAAAATGTTTCACGTTTCAGGTTTCACGTTTCAAGAATATGACAGAAGGTTATTGCGTAAAATGCAAAGCAAAAAGGAATATGAAAGACCCTAAAGAGGTTACAATGAAAGGCAAGGGCGGAAAGACAAGAATGGCTATGACTGGCACTTGCGAAAAGTGCGGAACAAAAATGTTCAGGATAATGGGATTAAAGAAATAAATCGGTTTTTTAAAATGCCCCCGCCTCAGCGGGGGCATTTTCTGTAAATGATTAAAAATAAATATTTTGTAATTTTTGCCGGAATTTTATTTTTGTTAAATATCTATGCATGGAAAGAGGTTTTTGTTTTAGCGCAGACAGATATTCTGAAAGTATATTTTTTAAATGTCGGGCAGGGAGATTCAGCATTTATAGAAACCCCGCAAATGCACCAGATTTTAATTGACGGCGGTCCGGATCCGTCTGCATTAAGAGAAATGTCTCTTTTAATGCCCTTTTTTGACAGGACAATTGATTTGGTAATTTTGTCCCATCCCGAAAGAGACCATATGCAGGGTTTAATAGGCATTTTGCAAAGATACAAAGCAGATTATATTTTATGGACAGGAATAAAAAAAGACACGTCAGAATACTTAGCATGGCTGGATGTTTTGCAAAAACAAAAAAATATGGGAGCTAAAATAATAATTGCAGAACCAGGCCAAAGGATAATTGCAGGAAACGTTTTGATAGATACCTTGTATCCTTTAACAAATTTAGAAAACGAAAATCCGAAATATGCTAACGATACTTCCGTTGTCTCCCGTTTGATTTTTGTCAATAATTCTTTTCTTTTTACGGGAGATATATCAAGCGCCGTCGAGAATAGACTGGCTAATTCGCGCGAATTAGCCGTTATAAAATCAGATGTTTTGAAAACGGCGCATCACGGCTCTAAATATTCAACTTCTGAAGAATTTTTACAAAGCGTTAATCCGAAAATTGCTGTAATTTCTTCAGGAGCTAAAAATTCTTATGGGCATCCCACGCCCGAAGTTTTGCAAAAATTGGAAAAATTTGGTATAAAGATTTTGAGAACAGACAAAGACGGAACAATAAAGATAGAGAGCGATGGCAATATTATTAAAATTTTAAATAACAAATTTTAAATTTTAAAATTTAATCATTTAGATTTCATTTTAAATGAACCCTACGGGGAATCGCCTGCGGACTCAAATAGAATTTAAATTAAAAATTATCGTATGAAGGATTTAGATTTTCCATTATTCAAAACCAAATCGGATACTTATAAAAAGTTTGATATGACCGACGCAAAAGAGCGCCAGGAGTATTTTGAGTACAAGGCAGGCGAGGAAATAAAAAAACTAAGGGAGTATCTGAAAGAAAATACATTCATAGCTTATTTTTTGGGCAAAAAGTCTTCTGGCAAAGGAACATATGCTAAAATGTTGGCAGAAGCTGTTGGCAAAGAAAAAATAGCGCATTTTTCAATAGGAGATATGGTAAGGTCTTTTGACGAAATTGTGCAAAACCCGGAAAAGAAAAAGGATTTGGTTAATTTTTTAGAAAAAAATTACAGAGGTTTTTTGCCTTTGGGCAAAATATTAAAATCAATGGAGGAGCGCTCTACCAAAACTCTTCTGCCTTCTGAATTAATTTTGGCCTTGGCAAAAAGAGAAATTGCAAAATTAGGGAGAAAGGCGATATTTATTGACGGATTTCCAAGGGATTTAGACCAAATTTCTTATTCTTTATTTTTTCGCGACTTGATTAATTATAGAGACGACCCTGACCTTTTTGTTCTTATTGATGTGCCCACAACCGTTATAGACGAAAGGATAAAATACAGGCTAATATGTCCCTTGTGCCAGACTTCGAGAAATTTAAAATTATTATCTACAAAAAATGTTGAATATGACAAAGAAACAGGCAAATTTCATTTAATATGCGACAATTCTGCCTGTAAGGGTTCTCGCATGGTTACAAAGGAAGGAGATGAGTTGGGAACGGCTCCTATAAAAGAAAGATTGGACAAAGACGAGCTTTTGACAAAAGAGGCATTTAAGCTTCAGGGCATTCCTAAAATACTTTTAAGAAATTCTGTGCCGGCTGACAAGACAAAAGATTTTGTTGACGATTACGAAATAACCCCTGAATATGTTTATGAATTTGATGAAAAAGAAAATAAAGTTATAACTCATGAAAAACTCTGGGAAGTAAAAGATGATGAGGGAGTTTTATCAAACAGCTTAATGCCGCCTCCCGTTGTTGTGTCCTTGATAAAACAGCTTGTCAGGGCACTGGGCATTTAAACACTTGACCTGTCAGTTTGAGGAGTTAAAATAAAGGTAGCTCTGATGTTTAAAATAGATTCTACACGAACTTTTTATAGGGAGCCCAATATTTTGCGATACCCGTGGGTATCGCGTGAGAGCACCCACTTATATTTTGCTAGAATCTTTGCTAACATCAGGGCGACTAAAAAAGCACTTTATTAAGCGCTTTTTTAGTCTCTTTCGGGGTGCTGGGAATTGAACCCAGTCTACATCCACCCCATGGATGCGTACTGCCGGCATACTCCACCCCGCAATAAAAAATTTTAAGCTTTTGACATTGCTTTTACGCATTTGGCGCAGGCGAGAACTCGTTTGCCGGCATTTTTTCCGGAAACTAAACGAACCCACTGCAAATTTGGATACTGCCTTTTTTTAGAGGTAGGGTTATATTTTCCTCTTAATTTGACAAGAGTTACAGCCATCGCGGATTTTTTTTTGCAAATTGCGCAAATCTTCTCCATGGAACATGAAACATAAAACATGGAACAAAAACTACAAAGTAATTGTTGCGTGTCGTATGTTGTGTGTTATGTGATTATCTTTTTCATTTTATCACGGCTTTTTATTTTTTACAAGCCCCGTTAGAAATTATTTTAGTTATTTGAATTAATGTTTTTTATGTGTTAAAAAAATAATATCATAGCTCGATTATTTTTCTGAGTATTTCTAAACGGGGCAAGGCGTGTTATGATAAATAAAAAAGATAATAAACATGTTTACAGCAACGGTTATTACAATTTTTTCTCTGATTGTTTTGTTATTTTCTGTGATAATCCATGAATTAGCTCACGGCTATGTGGCTTTCTCTTTGGGGGACCCGACAGCAAAGTATGCGGGCCGGCTTACATTAAATCCGTTAAAGCACTTAGACCCTTTAGGCTCTGTTATTGTGCCGCTTTTGCTTCTGCTTGCTACAGCCGGACAGGGGCCGATTTTTGGCTGGGCAAAGCCCGTGCCTGTAAATCCTTATAATTTTAAAGACCAAAAATGGGGAAGCTTAAAAGTCGCAATTGCAGGGCCTGCGACAAATTTTGGCATTGCCATATTTTTTGGCTTGTTAATAAGAATAATAAATTTACCGCAAACAGTTCCCTTTATTGAACTGCTTGGGATTATAACAATATATAACTTTTTGTGGGCAATATTCAATCTGCTTCCCATACCGCCCCTTGACGGCTCATGGATTCTTTTCAGATTTTTGCCGCAAGGAGCTGAAAAAGCAAAAATGTTTTTACAGCAGTACGGACTTTTTATTTTACTTTTTTTTATATTTTTCGGATTAACCGGATTGGTAAGCCTTTCACAATTGTTATACAATTTAGTCGTTGGCTCTCCATTTCCGTTTATGTAAAAGCTTGTTTACCAAACTCTATTAAAACTTATTGACAATAGAAAATTTATTTGCTAATATAGCTCATAAGCACATAAGTGCTTATTTAATTTTTAATTTTCAAGGCTCAATTTTCAATCAATTAATTAATTTAATAATTTTCAATTTGATTGATAATTGATAATTCATAAGAGTGCCCACAATACATCAATTAATCAAAAAGCCCAGAAGAAACAAAAAAAAGGCAAAAAAAACAGTTGCGCTTCAGTTTGGTTTTAACGTTCTGAAAAATGCGCCTTCTCATTATCCTTCTCCGTTTAAAAGGGGAGTGTGCATCAAAGTTTTTACACAAACACCGAAAAAACCAAACTCAGCTATGAGAAAAGTAGCCCGCGTTAAATTATCAAACGGAATGGAAGTTACAGCCTATATTCCCGGCGAAGGCCACAATTTGCAGGAGCACTCGGTTGTTTTAATAAGGGGCGGAAGAGTTAAGGATTTGCCGGGCGTCAGATACCATATTGTAAGAGGAGTTTTAGATACAGCCGGAGTTGAGGGTAGAAAACAAGAAAGAAGCAAATACGGCACCAAAAAACCAAAATAAATTGTTAAACTAATAAACTGTTAAATTGTTAAACTGACATCGCCGTTCAATATAACAATTTAACAATATGACAATATAGCAATATGCGCAGAGCATACAAAAAACATAAAATAGCGCCGGATAGAGTTTATAATGATGTAATGGTTTCCCAGTTTATAAACAAAGTAATGGAAAGGGGAAAAAAGACGACTGCGCAGAAAATTGTGTATTCAGCTTTTGATATTATAAAAGAAAAAACAAAAAAAGAGCCCTTAGAGGTTTTTAAGCAGGCGATTGAAAATGCTTCTCCGCTTTTGGAAGTAAAGCCAAAAAGAATAGGGGGCGCCACTTATCAGGTTCCAATGGAAGTTAGGGGAGAAAGAAGGCTGGCTTTGGCTATCAGATGGATTTTAGAGGGAGCAAGAAGCAAAAAAGGAAAGCAGATGTTAGAAAAACTTTCTGAAGAATTGATTGACGTATCAAATAATCAGGGAAACGCAATTAAAAAGAAAAACGATACCCATAGAATGGCAGAAGCCAACAAAGCCTTTGCACACTTTGCCAGGTCAAGACCAAAATCAAAATAAGCGCATAAAACAGCGTAAAACAAATAGACCCGTTGCTTAATAAGATTAATAACGAAATGAAGTAATTTTTAGCGAAAATTTGAAATACGTATTTAAATACGTATTTCGGTATGTAAAGCTTTATGCAATTCGGTAAATAAAAAAGCCCAGCTGAATTGCTAGGCATTGCCAAATCGTTTTTTGATTTTGGAGTTAGTCGATGGTACAAACCGATAAGTCAATTAGCACTCCATCATCTTCATGCCCAAACCATTTACCGACTGAAGAATTAAAAATGATAGGATGGAAGAAAGGGGAATGTAAATTGATATAATAAATGTCGTGGTTGCGCATTCTTTGAGTGACAACTCCCTCTGTGATAATAGTTTTTTCTTCTTTTGATACGCTTACCCTCACTTTTTGTCCGACTTGTGGAATTTCTGGAAGAAATGGAAGAAAAATCGACTTTGCCATGACTTGCCTCCTATGGTTAGTGAAAGGTACTGAATAAGTAAAATATTACAAAATAAATTAAAAAAAGTCAAGTAATTAAAATTTTAAATTTTAATTGAAAGACCTAATTTTAAATTTTAAAATTTAATCATTTAGATTTCATTTTAAATGAACCCTACGGGGAATCGCCTGCGGACTCAAATAGAATTTAAATTAAAAATTCGAGGCTATGCCGAGATTGCACTCTTTAGACAAACTAAGAAATATCGGAATTATTGCCCATATAGATGCCGGAAAAACCACTTTTTCCGAGCGGCTTTTGTTTTATACAGGAGTTTCACATAAAATAGGCGAAGTGCACGAAGGCGAAGCTGTTATGGACTGGATGGAACAGGAAAGGGAAAGAGGAATTACAATCACGTCAGCTGCCACAACAATGTATTGGAAAGACCATCAAATAAACTTGATTGATACTCCCGGCCACATTGATTTTACGGCAGAAGTGCAGAGGTCTTTGAGAGTTTTAGACGGAGCCGTTGTTGTTTTTGACGGAGTAGCCGGAGTTGAGCCCCAGTCTGAAACCGTGTGGCGCCAGGCAGACAAATATAAGGTTCCAAGAATGTGCTTTATAAACAAATTAGACAGAATGGGAGCTTCTTTTGAAAAAAGTTTTAATTCAATTTTGAAAAAACTGACAAAAAATGCGGCAGCTGCGCAAATTCCAATGGGCCTGGAAGAAAAGCTGGAAGGAGTTATTGATTTGATAAAAATGAAAGCCATTTATTTTGAAGGAGAAAAAGGCATGCAAGTTACAGAAAAAGAAATTCCAGAAGATTTTAAAAAAGAGGCTGAAGTCTGGCGCCATAAAATGGTAGAAAAAATTGCAGGAGAGGATAATGCTTTAACGGAAAAATTTTTAGAAGGCAAGGAAATTTCAGAAGACGAATTAAAAAAGACTTTGAGAAAAGCAGTTTTGGATTATAAAATAGTGCCTGTTTTTTGCGGGTCTGCTTTAAAAAACAAGGGAGTCCAGCCTATTTTGGATGCTGTTGTTGAATATCTGCCCTCTCCCTTGGAAGTTCCCGCCCAGCAGGGAACTGACCCTAAAACAGGAGTTGTAATAGAAAAAAAATCATCTGACGAAGAGCCGTTTGCGGCTTTGGCTTTCAAAGTTGCAACCGACCCTTATGTGGGGACTTTAACTTTTTTCAGAATTTATTCTGGAGTTTTGCAAAAGGGCTCTTATGTTTTGAATGCAAACACAGGAGAGCAGGAAAGAATTTCAAGAATTTTAAGAATGCACGCTGACTCGCGCCAGGAGCTTGATATTTTGTATTCAGGAGAAATAGGAGCCACCGTCGGTTTAAAAGCTACCAGCACAGGGCACACTTTATGCGATAAAGAGCATCCTGTTGTTTTGGAAAAAATTGTGTTTCCGGAGCCGGTTATTTCAATCAGGGTTGAGCCAAAAACTAAAGCTGACCAGGAAAAACTTATTATGTCTATCAGAAAATTAACCGAAGAAGACCCGACATTCAGAATTAAAGAAGATTTGGAAACCGGAGAAACGATTATTTCCGGAATGGGAGAACTGCATTTGGATATTATAGCCGACAGATTAAGAAGAGAATTTAATGTTGATGCAAACTACGGCAGGCCCCAGGTAGCTTATAAAGAAACAATTACAGCTCCGGCCCAAGCTGAAGAAAAATATGTAAGGCAGTCAGGAGGAAAAGGGCAATACGGACACGTGTTATTAAGAGTTAATCCAAAAGAAAGGGGGGCTGGTTTTGAATTCATTGACGAAATCAAAGGAGGCGCTATTCCAAAAGAATTTATTAAACCGGTTGAAAAAGGAGTTGTGGAGGCAATGGACAAAGGAATTGTGGCGGGCTATCCTATGGTTGACGTTGAGGTCACTCTTTACGACGGAAGCTATCACGATGTTGACTCGTCTGAATTTGCCTTTAAAATTGCAGGGTCTATGGCTTTTCAGGCAGCGGCAAAAAGAGCAAAGCCCGTTATTTTAGAGCCGATAATGAAAATAGAAGTTGTCACTCCGCCTGATTTTTTTGGTCAGGTTATTTCTGATTTAAATTCAAGAAGAGGAAAAATTGAAGAAACTTCAGAAAGGCTTGAAATGAAAATAATTGATGCTTTGGTTCCTTTGTCTGAAATGTTCGGATATGTAACGGCATTAAGGTCTTTAACAGAAGGCAGAGCATCCTCAACAATGGAATTTAACAGCTATGAGCAGGTGCCGGGGAATATCGCGCAAGAAATTATAGACGGAAAAAGACAGTAAAAAAAGAGCGCCTCGGTCAAAACATAGTTTTGCCTCGGCGCAATGCGAGTCTGTTAACATCACGAATTTTCGACTTGATGATGCTCGACCATACTGACGAGATCGTGCATTTCTGGCTTGGAAATAATCGGAGTTTCGGGAATTTTCCGTTTCAGATAAGCTCTTCTGCATAAGGGGAGGCTGACAACGTTTACTAATTCCCAGCCTTTTTCAGAAAGGATAGATAGCGCCTGATTTTCGTTTAGGGTATCTCCCTTAATGTCAATTACGGTAATTTCCCACTTTTTCATGACTTTTTCTCCTTTGTTACTGGTTGAAGATAAAGCAGCAAACCGAGAAACGTTGCCAGAACGACGATAGCGACAACGTTTCCAATAGCCTTGACAACAGATTTCATAAGCGATTCTCCTTATCATCCTTTTTTGGAATTTGGCAGCAAAAAAACAAAATAACAGCTATCGCGCCCGCTAATATGGCGATGCCTATTTCAAATGACATAGCAGTTTCTCCTATTTTGGGGACAGCAAATTGTCAAAAAGCGAAAATAAACGATATTAATCTTATATCATATTATAAGATTGTAGTCAACAGGCATTGCATAAAATATACACATCTGCTACAATAACACTTGACTATTGAAAAATAGTATAATAAGATAATAAATACACTAAAAACTACGAATTTTCACTAATCACGAATTCTAAAACTACGAATTTTCACTAATCACGAATTCTATTCGTGATTCGCGAAAATTTGTTAGGGCAAAAATTTGTGATTTGTGAGTATTCGTTATTTCAAAAAAATGGCAGAAAAATTTGAGAGGTCAAAACCTCACGTAAACGTCGGCACTATCGGTCACGTTGACCACGGAAAAACAACTTTGTCAGCCGCAATTATGAAGGTTTCAAAATTGCGCGGTTTTAAGTCTTCAGAAAAAAGCGTTGACCAGATTGACGCGTCTCCTGAAGAAAAGAAAAGAGGAGTAACAATTTCTATCACTCACTTGGAATTTGAAACAGCAAAAAGGCACTATGCCTTGATTGACTGCCCGGGCCACGCTGACTATATTAAAAACATGATTACGGGAGCCGCCCAAATGGACGGAGGAATTTTATTGGTTTCAGCTCCAGACGGGCCAATGCCCCAGACCAGAGAACATATTCTTTTAGCCAGACAGGTTGGTTTGCCTTCATTGGTGGTTTTTATGAACAAATGCGATATGGTTGACGATCCTGAAATTTTAGACCTTGTAGAATCTGAAATAAGAGAATTATTAAAGAAAAACAAATATCCCGGAGACGAAACTCCTATTATAAGAGGTTCGGCCACAAAAGCTTTGGAAGTTGCATCAGCTGATGATGCTTCAGCCAAGCCAATTGTAGAATTGCTTGACGCAGTAGATAATTATGTCCCAGAGCCAACCAGAGAGTTAGACAAGCCTTTTTCAATGGCCATTGAAGACGTATTTTCAATTGAAGGAAGGGGAACAGTGGCTACAGGAAGAATCAGCAGAGGCGTTATAAAAGCAAACGATGAAGTAGAGATTGTAGGAATAAGGCCAACACAAAAAACAATTGCGGTTTCAGTTGAAATGTTTCAAAAATCATTAGACCAGGGACAGGCAGGAGACAACGTTGGAATTTTGTTAAGAGGCTTGAAAAAAGAAGATGTTGAAAGAGGACAAGTAATCTGCAAGCCAGGTTCTATTTCTCCTCACACAGAGTTTGACTGCGAAGTTTATGTTTTGACAAAAGAAGAGGGCGGAAGACACACTCCATTTTTTACGGGATATAAGCCCCAATTATATGTTGGAACGTCTGATATTACAGGCGATGTAACTTTATCTGAAGGAACAGAAATGGTAATGCCGGGGGACACAGCCAACTTAAAAGTTAAGCTAATAGCTCCAGTTGCTTTGGAAGAAAATCAGAGATTTGCCATCAGAGAAGGCGGAAAAACAGTGGGAGCAGGAGTGGTAACAAAGATTATTAAATAATTTTCAAATTTCAAGGCTCAATTTTCAATCAATGCCAAATTATTAAATTATCAAACGAAAATTGATAATTGATAATTCTAAAATTAAAAATTGATTGATAATTGAAAATTGATAATTGATAATTACCGAGTGCCAGTTAAGAATACTACAATTAAAAAAAGAACAGCCAAGAAGGCTGTAAAGGCAGAACAAAAGCCTACTGAGCAGGCTTTGCCAAAGCTTCGCATAAAATTGCGCGCTTACGACCATAAGATAATTGATAATTCAGCCCGGCAGATAATTGATATTGCCAACCGTTATGGAGTTGAAGTTATAGGCCCTGTTCCCCTGCCCACAGAAATTTTAAAGTATACCGTGAACAGGTCAACTTTTATCCATAAAAACGCCAGAGAACAGTTTGAAATGAGGGTTCACAAAAGGGTTATAGATATCTTGAACCCCAGCCAGGAAATCATAGAAGCTTTGAGAGATTTAAATCTTCCTTCAGGGGTTGACATTACGGTTAAAATATAATAACATATAAAATGATAAAAAAACGAGCGATAGTTAACTTTTATGGATATTTTTAACCAATAAAATATTCGTAATAACAACATTGCCAGAAAAATCGGGCAATTGCCCGATTTTTCATTATCAACAATGAACCCCGTTAGAAGCCATGATGAGCAGAAACGGGGGTATATAAAACTAATAAAGTCTGTTTAAATTAACCTTCAAGGAGATATAAAACAGGCTTCTAACGGGGTGAAGTTTATATTAGGAAAGAAATTAGGAATGTCCCAGATGTTTGATAAAGACGGAAATTTGATTCCGGTCAGCTTGATATCCGCCGGTCCATGCTATGTTTTGCAGAAAAAGAATAAAGAACCCTCCTCCGCTAAAGCTCCGGCGGGCAAGAAAGACGGATATGAAGCTATCCAAGTTGGCATGGAAAGAATAGAGAAAAAAAATAAAATTAAGAAATCGATGAAAGGGAAAGAATATAAGTTTATTAAAGAATTTAAAGGAGATATAGATATTTTAAAATATAATATAGGAGACGAAATAAATGTTTCAATATTTAACGAAGGGGATAAGGTAAAAGTTTCCGGCATGTCAAAGGGCAAAGGTTTTCAGGGAGGCGTAAAAAGGCATGGTTTTTCAGGAAGAAACGCCACCCACGGCGTAAAACATGAACATAGAACAATAGGTTCTACCGGCAGAAGGTTTCCACAGCATGTTCAGAAAGGAAGAAAAATGCCGGGACGCATGGGGTATGAAAAAATCAGCGTCAAAAATTTAAAAATAATGAAGGTTGATAAAGAAAATAATTTATTAGCGGTAAAAGGTGCGGTTCCCGGAAGAAACAAAGGATTGCTGGAAATCCGCGGCTAATTACGGATTTGTCAACAGCGCGGCAGTACCACCGACCCATCGGTGGTACTAAAATAAAAATTTAAAAATTAAAGATTAGATTAGTAAATTAGTAGCCCATGAAATACCCTGTTTACAACCAAAAAGGAAAGCAAGAGGGCGAGATTACTTTGCCCAAAGAAATTTTTGATATAAAATTTAACGCTGATTTGGTGCACCAGATTGCAGTTTCTATGTCAGCTAATAAACGCCAGATTATAGCTCACGCAAAAACCAGGGCAGAAGTAAGGGGAGGGGGAAAAAAGCCATGGCGCCAGAAAGGAACAGGACGGGCAAGGCACGGCTCAATAAGGTCTCCTTTGTGGAAAGGAGGAGGAGTCACCTTTGGCCCAAGAAATGACAAAATTTATGAAAAGGATATTCCTAAAAAAATGAGAAGAAAAGCTTTGCTTATGATGCTTGCAGATAAGGCAAAAAGCAATCAATTGCTGATTTTAGATAAAATTGAATTAGAAAAAGGCAAAACAAAAGAAATGGCATTAATAGTGTCAAATCTCCCCTGCAAGAATCAAAGCTGTTTGATTGCCTTGCCGAATTATGATAAAAAAATATTTTTAGCGGGAAGGAATATAAAAAAAACCGATATTGAAGATGCAAGAAATTTAAATGTGTTAGATTTGCTGAATCATAAATATTTATTGATTGTAAAAGACAGCATTAAAACAATTGAAAAAACCTTTCACACATAACACATAGCATAGAACGCATAACAAGACGTATCGTTTTGTTCCATGTTCCATGTTCCATGTTCCATGAGCATATTCGATTTTTTAAAAAGAAAAAAACAGGCGGAAAAGGCAAAAGAGGGAAAAAAGATTGAAAAAAAAGTAGAGAAGGAACCTGCTGAGACTTCAGTTGTCCCGGCTGTAAAGCAGTCGAGGACCCACGATGCCCGCGACAGAGGTCGGGGCATCGGGACAAAAGAGAAAAAAGAGGAGACTATAACAGCGCAAAAGCCGGCCCCCAGGCCAAAAAAGAACATAAAATTCTTTTACGAAGCCGTAAAACAGCCGCACATATCAGAAAAGGCAACTTATTTAGCGGAAAGAAATCAATATATTTTTAAAGTTCTGTCTTCTTATAATAAAAATGAAATTAAAAAGTCAGTTGAAGGAATTTATGGGGTGGATGTATTATCGGTGAATAAAATTAAAATTCCGGCTAAAAAAAGAAGAATAGGAAAAACAGAAGGATTCAGAAAAGGTTATGTAAAAGCAATAGTAAAGATAAAAGAAGGTCAGAAGATAGAAATATTATAATCATATGACACATAACATAGAACACATAACAAAAAAGTCGTCGTTTGTTCCATGTTTCAAGTTTCAGGTTTCATGAAGATATACAAGCCAACAACACCATCAAGAAGGGGTACAACAGGAATAGATTTTTCCAAGCTTTCTAAAAAGAAACCGGAAAAAAGGCTTTTAAAATACATAAAAAGAAATGTTGGCAGGTCAAAGTCCTCCGGCAGAATAACAACAAGGCATAAGGGAGGAGGGGTAAAAAAGCTTTACAGAATTATTGAATTTTCACAGGCCAAAAGAGACTTGCCCGCAAAAGTCGTTGCATTGGAATATGACCCCAACAGAACAGCGTTTATCGCCTTGGTTGAATATAAAGACGGAGACAGGCAGTATATTATAGCCCCCCAAGATTTAAAAATAGGAGACGAAATTATTTTTTCTGAATTAACTCCTTTAAATCCGGGCAACAGAATGAAATTAAAAAATATTCCGGTGGGAACTATGGTTTATAATGTTGAGTTAGAACCCGGAAAAAATGGCAAAATAGTAAGGGCAGCAGGAAGTTCGGCCCAGATATTAGCCCAAGACGGAGATTATACAAGCTTAAAAATGCCGTCTAGCGAAATAAGAAAATTCAGAGGCGAATGTTTTGCTTCAATAGGCATGGTTTCAAATCCGGAAAACAGGTTTTATAATACAGGAAAAGCAGGAAGAAACAGATTAAGAGGAATAAGGCCGACAGTCAGAGGCTCTGCCATGAATCCGGTTGACCATCCTCACGGAGGAGGTGAAGGAAGACAGCCGATCGGTCTAAAACACCCTAAAACTCCTTGGGGCAGGCCAGCTTTGGGAGTAAAAACAAGAAATAGAAAAAAGTGGTCAAATAAATTAATCATTCAGCGCAGGAAAAAATAGAATATCAGCTTTTTGGCTGGTTAGCTTGTTAGCTTATTAAATTATTATATAAGCTAAGAAGCTAATTAGCTAAAAGCTAATAAGCTAAACGATGTCAAGAAGTTTAAAAAAAGGTCCATACATAGATGAAAAGCTTTTAAAGAAAGTTTTGAATTTAAGGAGTGACCAAAAAACCATTATAAAAACCTGGGCAAGAAGTTCTTCAATTGCTCCGGAAATGGTAGGTCATACTTTTGGAGTTCATAATGGAAAAGATTTTGTGCCAGTTTATGTTTCAGAAGATATGGTAGGCCACAAACTTGGAGAGTTTGCCCCTACAACAAAATTTGTCAGGCATGGAGGCAAGATACAAAGAGAATTAGAAGCGGGAGCTGAACAAAAAGAGGCGGCAAAAATAGAAGCGGAAAAACCCAAGTAATTATTTTAAAGTTTTAATAAGATGGAAGTCAAAGTAAAATTAAACAATTTAAGAACAGCTCCGAGAAAAGTGAGATTGGCCGCAGATTTGATAAGAGGAAAAACGCTGGCTCATGCAAAGCAGATACTTTCTTTTACGGCAAATAAATCAGCAAAAAATTTGTTAAAGCTTTTAAATTCGGGAGCAGCTACGGCAAAGAATGATTTTAAAATTGATGAAAATAATTTATCGGTTTTTGAAATTTTTGTAGATGAAGGGCCAAAATTGAAAAGATGGCATCCGATGTCGCGCGGAAGAGCATATCCTATAACAAAAAGAACTTCGCATATAACGCTTGTACTGTCAGAAATAAATCCAACAATAAATAAACAGGCTGAGAAAAAATTTGAAAAAGCAATTAAAAAGTCGAAATCCCAAACCGCAAATCCCAAACCGCAAACGAATCAGAAAAAAAGAAATTCAAAATCCAAAACAAAGCGAGTTTAGAATTTAGGTAATTAGAATTTGTCCCGACCGCTGTCGAGGATCCTCGACTTTCAGTCGGGATTTGTAATTTGGCGCTTGAAATTTAGGATTTATTTTACGAAGTAAAATCTATGTCACATAAAGTTCACCCAAAATCATATAGGATAAGAGGAATAGAGGATTGGAATGTCCGCGGTTTTTATGGTAAAAGAATGTCACAGTACCTTGAAGAAGATTTTTTAATAAAAGATTTTTTAAGAAAAAAATTAAAAGAAGCATCAGTCGCCAACATAGAAATAGAGCATTCAGCAAACAAATTAAATATAATTATTGAAACAGCAAGGCCCGGCTTAATAATAGGCAGAGGCGGAGAGGGAATTGAAAGTTTAAAACAGTTGGTAGAACAAAAATTGCAATCTGCAAACAAAAAAGGTGTGAATAGGGAAATTTACCCAGTCAAATCCGCTTCGCAAAGCGAAGCGGTGTCCCGCAAAGCGGGACAATTTGACCGGGTGAAAATAGAAATTAAAGAGGTAAAAAATCCGTGGGTAAAGGCTTCTTTGGTTGCCCAGATGGCTGCCCAACAAATAGAAAAAAGAATACCGTTTCGCCAAGTTTTGAAAAAAACAATAGAAAGAGTTATTACAAACAGGGAAGTAAAAGGCATAAGAATGGAGGTAGCAGGAAGGCTTAACGGAATTGAGATTGCAAGAAGAGAGTGGTTAGCTCAAGGCAGGCTGCCAAGAAACACTTTAAGGGCTGACATTGACTATGCGCAAGAAGAAGCGTATTGCACTTATGGCAAAATAGGAATAAAGGTCTGGATATATAAAGGAGACAAATTTGATTAGTAAAATTTTTCAGCGTATTTCAGCGTAGATATTAACGTAGGTTCAGCGTCCGACTAACGCCGAATAATACGCTGAAGAAACGCTGATACGTAGCGAAAAAATATGAGCATATTAATGCCCAAAAAAGTTAAGCACAGAAAATGGCATAAAGGGAGAGGAAGATCCCGCGTTTCTATTGAAACAAGGGCAACCGAATTAAGCTTTGGAAGTTTTGGGTTGAAATCTTTGGGGACAAAATGGATAACATCAAGACAATTAGAAGCTGCAAGGCGCCATATAATAAGATATATGAAAAAGGGCGGAAAATTATGGATAAGAGTTTTCCCGGACAAGCCTGTAACCTTTAAAGGAGCTGAGGTCGGTATGGGGTCAGGAAAAGGAGGTGTAGACCACTATGTTTATGCGATAAAGCCAGGAAGGATAATATTTGAGTTAGACGGATTAAAAGAAGAAATTTCTAAAGAAGCATTAGAGGGAGCCGGCAAAAAATTACCGATTAAGACAAAATTTATTACACGATAATAGCTACAGAATACGAAATAAATACGAAAATACTAAAAATTTTAACTTTCCTATATTCGTAAAAATTTCGTATTTCGTAGACAGATTGATGAAAGCGTCCGAATTAAGAAAAAAAGACAAAAAAGAGCTGGAAAAAATGGTTCAAGATCTCAGAAAGAAATTGAGCGATCTTAGATTTAGATTTTCTTCAAACAAGCTGAAAAATGTCAAAGAAATTAGCAATTCAAAAAAAGAAATGGCAAGAATTTTAACGATACTACGAAATTACGAATAAGTACGAATATACTAATAATGGATATTCGTAAAAATATTTCGTTAAATTCGCATATTAGTAAAAATTAGTAAATTAGTAATAATTATGGCAAAGAAAAAATTACAAGGAATTGTGGTTTCAGATAAAATGCAGAAGACAATTGTGGTGCAGATTGAAAGGATAAAAGAACATCCGAAATATAAAAGGAGATATAAAATCCACAAGAAATATAAAGCCCACGATGAAGGCAACGAATATCATGTTGGCGATAAAGTTGTTATAGAAGAAACAAACCCGATTTCAAAAGATAAGAGGTGGAAAGTCGTAGGAAAAATTTAAATTAAATTTTTACGAAGACCCCGCCCTCTATGCTGTAAGTATTTTGCATGAGCGCAGACATAGAGCTTAGAGGGCGGGGTGATAATTATTCACTTCGTTCATAAATTATCATGATACAGACACGTTCAATGTTAAAAGTAGCAGACAATACTGGAGCAAAAATTATCCAGGTTATTAACGTGCCCGGAGGAACAAGAAGAAGATATGCGCGACTGGGGGATATTGTGGTGGCTGCGGTAAAAAAAGCCGAACCCAGAAAATTGGTAAAAAAACACGATAAAGTGAAAGCCGTGATTATAAGGCAAAGAAAAGAATATAAGCGGGCAGACGGCTCTTATATACGATTTGACGATAATGCAGCTGTAATTTTGGGAGAGGGAAAATTGCCCAAAGGAGGAAGGGTATTTGGCCCGACGGCAAAAGAATTAAAAGAAAAAGGTTTTGATAAGATTGCTATGATGGCATCAGAGCTTTTATAGAAAAAATGAACCCCGTTAGAAGTTTGGATAATGTCGAAATTAACTTCGATGGGGAGAGAAATAATTATACAGAATAAATAATTAACAAGTATAGGCGAAAATATTTTTAAAATAGAAAATATTTTTGTTCAGACTTCTAACGGGGTGAAAGTAAAAAAAGGAGATACAATTTTAGTAATATCAGGCAAAGATAAGGGTAAGGTGGCTAAGATATTAAAGTCTCTTCCAAAGCAGAGAAAAATTTTAGTTGAAGGCGTTAATTTGAAGAAAAAACACGTAAGGCCGAAAAGAGACGGGGAAAAGGGACAGATAGTGCAAGTGATAGCTCCTATAGACGCTTCTAATGTAAAGATAATATGCCCTAAATGCGGGAAGGCTGCAAGGATAGGGTATAAAATCGATAAAGACAGAAAATTCAGATTTTGTAAAAAATGCGGTCAGGAAATGTAGAAATTTATAACTCAATTTATATTAATTATTTTGCATGGAAAAAATAAAAGAAAAATATAAAAAAGAAGCAATTCCTGCGATGATGAAAAGATTCGGATATAAAAATGTGATGGCGGTTCCTGCCGTCAAAAAAGTTGTTATAAACAGCTCTTTCGGTAAAAATATTGCAGGAAAAACCAGCGGAGAGAGAGAAAAAATACAAAACTTAATTATGCAGGATTTAACTTTGATTTCCGGACAAAAGCCAAAATTTGTAAAATCGAAAAAATCGATAGCAGGCTTTAAACTGAGAGAGGGTTTGGAAATCGCCGCTGTGGTAACTTTGAGAAAAAGTAAAATGTGGGATTTTTTAGAAAGATTTATTTATCTATCTTTGCCGAGGTCTCGCGATTTTAAGGGAATTGATCAAAAATCAATAGATAAGAGAGGTAACCTGAATATGGGATTTAAAGAGCATGTTTCTTTTCCGGAAATTTTCACAGAAAAAGAAAAAACTATTTTTGGATTAGAAATTACAATAGTGACAAACGCAAAAAGCAAAGAGGAGGGATTAGAATTGTATAAACTATTAGGATTCCCGATAAAATTATAAAACATGAAACATAAAACATGAAACATAACGATTCAACGGGCGTATAATGTTTCAGGTTTCAGGTTTCAGGTTTCAAAAAAGTGGCAAAAACATCACAAGAAATAAAAGCAAAAAGAAAACCCAAATATTCAAGCAGGATTATTCGGCGCTGTTTTAAATGCGGGAGAAGGCGCGGTTTTATGAGAAACTTCGGGCTTTGCAGAATATGTTTTAGAGAATTAGCCAACAAGGGAGAAATACCCGGAGTGAAGAAGTCGAGCTGGTAATAAAACATGAAACATAAAACATGAAACATAAAACATGAAACATAACGACCGATAAAAATGTTTCAAGTTTCAAGTTTCAAGTTTTAAGAACAATGACTGACCCAATAACAGATATGTTAAATCAAATAAGAAATGCGCAAGCCGTTAAAAAAACGGAAGTTTTGATTCCTCTTTCAAAAATAAAATATGAAATCGCCAGAATTTTGTCTGAAAGCGGTTTCGTCGGCGAAATTAAAAAGTCAGCGAAACAAAATAATAAGATTATAAAAATAGTTTTAAAATATGATAATGGCGAGCCGGCAATATCAGGATTAAAAAGGATTTCAAAGCCGGGGCAGAGGATTTATGAAAAAGTTTCTGAAATAAAAAAAGTTCATGGAGGGTATGGCATATCAATAGTTTCAACTTCAAAAGGATTAATGACGAGTAAAGACGCAAGAAAACAAAAATTAGGCGGCGAATTATTATTAGAAGTTTGGTAGCAATTATAAAAATTAAAAAAAGTATTTCAAGTTTATGTCACGCATAGGCAAAAAACCAATTGAAATTCCCCAGGGAGTGAAAATAGAATTATCAGATAAGGAGATTAAAGTGTCGGGTTCTAAGGGAGAATTAACAGAAAAAATCCATCCGGAAATTAAAATTGAAGTAAAAGATGGAAAGATTTTTGTTTTGCCTAAAAATAAAGAATTCACCAAAAAGGGGCGCGGATTGTGGGGATTATATAGAGCCCTTATTTTTAATATGGCAGAGGGGGCCAGCAAGGGTTTTGAAAAAAAATTGGAAATTGAGGGGGTAGGTTTTAAGGCCACAGTAGAAGAGGACGTTTTGGTTTTGAATCTTGGATTTGTGAACCCTGTTAAAATAAATAAACCTAAAGATATTAATTTTCTGGTTGAAAAAAATGTGATAACAGTTTCTGGCTCAGATAAGCAAAAAGTTGGTGAAATTGCAGCTATAATAAGAAAATCCAAGAAAGTTGAACCGTACAAGGGCAAAGGCATAAGATACCAAGGAGAAAAAGTCAGGAGAAAAGAGGGTAAAAAAGTAGTAGCGTCAAAATAAAACACATAACGCACAACATAGAACACATAACAAAATCGTCGTCGTTTGTTCCATGTTATGCGTTATGTGTTCCATGAATAATGTCGGATAAACAAATAAAAAGACAAAGAAGACACAGGAAAATACGCGTAAATATACAAGGGACTGCTAAAAGGCCGAGGCTTTGTGTTTTTAGGTCTCAAAGCCATATTTATGCCCAGCTAATAGATGATGACAATGCAAAAGTTTTGGTGTCTGTGTCAGACATAGATATAAATTCAGGCAAAAAATCAGCTAAATCAGAAAAGGCAAAAGAAGTCGGAAAATTAATAGCTAAAAAAGCGCTTGAGAAAAAAATTGATAAAGTTGTTTTTGACAGAGCGGGGTTTGTTTTTCACGGAAGAATTAAGGCTTTAGCAGACGGAGCCAGAGAAGCCGGACTTAAGTTTTAATCATAAAACATGAAACATAAAACATGGAACATAACGGCGTTCCGGTTTAAAAATGTTCCAAGTTTCAGGTTTCAAGTTTCATTGTAACAATGGCAGAAGAAATAAAACAAAAAAATACGGCAAACACTAAAGGTCCTGCTAAAGAAACAGGCGGTTTTAAACAGTCAAGAAGGCATGGTTTTGGTCGGGCTGGAGTTGGAAGAGATGTCCCAAGAGATGAATTTGAATCAAAACTTTTGGATTTAGCGAGGGTAACAAGAGTTACGGGCGGTGGAAAACGTTTAAGGTTTAGGGCAGTTATGGCGGCTGGAAATAAAAAAGGAAAAGTAGGCATCGGCATTGATAAAGGAAAGGACGTTTCCCAAGCCATAGAAAAAGCAACAAGAATGGCAAAAAAGAATTTGATTGATGTTATAATTACAAATGAAACTATTCCTCATGAGGTTGAGGCAAAATTAGGGCCGGCAAGATTGTTGCTTAAACCGCAGAGAAAAGGCAGGGGTTTAGTTGCAGGGGGAGCCGTAAGAACTATTTGCGATTTGGCAGGAATAAAAAATATTTCTTCTAAAATACTCTCCGGTTCTAAAAACAAATTAAATAATGCAAGAGTTACAATAGAGGCCTTAAAAAAATTAAAAAATAAAAAGTGATGCCAATATGCGAATGCATGCTAATGATGCGAATAATATAGAAATATAATTCGTATCGTCAATTAGTATGATTAGCATTCACCCAGTTAAATAATCCCGTCAGCT
>Ga0209541_10005460_pt1 | contig 22169 bp, 19 predicted proteins | sample RifCSPlowO2_01_FD_184027 | JGI IMG/M metagenome (GOLD analysis project Ga0209541, IMG submission 184027) | Groundwater microbial communities from Rifle, Colorado - Rifle CSP2_plank lowO2_0.1 (SPAdes) (version 2) | ecosystem: Environmental > Aquatic > Deep subsurface > Groundwater | place...
TATAGAAAAAAAAGAGAATAAGACTTTAAAAATTTTAATTGAACAGGTTAATAGCATAGTTGTTTATATTTTGATTGGAGCTATAATTGTTTCTTTATTTATCAAAGAATATATAGATGCTTTAGTTATATTTTCTATTTTATTAATTAATATTGTTTTGGGGTTTATACAGGATTACAGGGCAGAAAAGACAATAGAATCTTTGAAAAAAATAACTGTGACAAATGCAAAGGTCTTAAGAAACAAAAATAAACAGTTTATTGATTCAAAATATTTAGTTAATGGAGATATTATTTTTTTAGAAAGCGGAGACAAGGTTCCTGCTGATTCTTATGTTTTAGAAAGCAATGAATTAAAAGTTGATGAATCTATTTTAACTGGGGAAAGTGTTCCTATATTAAAAAATGGAGATAGAAATGAGAAAAGGAACTTGATTTTTTCAGGAACTACTATTGTTTATGGAACTTGTACTGCTATAATCTATAAAACTGGAATGATGACTGAAATAGGCAAAATTGCTAACCTTATACAAAACCAAGAACAAAAAGAAACCCCTTTACAAAATAAATTGAGGAAATTAGGACTTAATCTCGGAGTAATAACTATTGTAATTTCTTTGGTTGTATTTTTATCAGGTTTATTAAGAGGGCAAGGTGTTGTGGAGATTCTTTTAGTTTCTGTTAGTTTGGCTGTTGCTGCTATACCAGAGGGATTGCCTGCTGTTGTTACAATATCTTTGGCTTTAGGAGTAAAAAGAATGGTTAAGGGCAATGTTTTAATCAGAAAATTGAGCAGTGCAGAGACTTTAGGGGATGTCACTATAATTGCCAGTGATAAGACAGGAACAATTACCTGCAATCAAATGACTGTCAGAAAAATTTATGATGGAAATAATAATATAGACGTTACAGGTGAAGGGTATGAAACAAAAGGGGGGTTCTTTTTAAATAAAAAAATATTTAATATTAAAAAACTATTAAAATTAATTCAGTGCAGTGTTCTTTGCAATAATGCAAGCTTAAATAATAAAAAAATCTTTGGAGACCCTACTGAGATTGCTTTACTTGTGCTTGGAAAAAAAGGGAGATTTAATTTTATTAATAAAAGAATAAAAGAAATACCTTTTAGTTCTGAAAAAAAATACATGGGCAGTATTAATATAATTAATAATAAAAAAATCTTATTTTTGAAAGGGGCTCCTGAAGTGATTTTAAAAAAATGCAAAAGAATTTTTATCAACGGCAAAATAGTTAAATTAAGCAAAGAAAAAAAAAGAGAAATCCTCAATGTTAATGATGAGTTTGCAATGGATGCATTAAGAGTTTTAGGGTTTTGCTATAATGAGAAACTTTTAAGAAAAGTTTCATCAAAAAACGACGAGGGAAAAAATGATGAGAATAATTGCGTTTTTTTAGGTTTAATTGGAATGATTGATCCACCTAGAAAAGATGTTAAAGAATCTTTAGATTTATGCAAGAAAGCAGGGATAAGAGTTATTATGATTACAGGAGACCATAAATTAACTGCACAGGCAATTGCAAGACAAATAGGATTAGGAGAAAATGTGTTAACTGGTGATGAACTAGAAAAGTTGAATGACAAAGAACTAAAAAAAATTGTGAAAAATGTTAATATCTATGCTAGAGTAGATCCAATACATAAAGTCAGAATATTGAATGCATTAAAAAACAATGACATAATTTCAATGACTGGTGACGGAGTTAATGATGCACCAGCCTTAAGAAGTGCTGATATTGGAATAAGTGTTGGAGACAGCACTGATGTAGCTAAAGAAGCCAGCAATCTTATTTTATTGGATAATAGTTTTACTTCTATTGTTCATGGAGTCAAGGAAGGGAGAGGGATTTATGATAACATAAAAAAATTTGTCAATTATTTATTGTCTGGCAATTTAGGGGAAGTTTTTATTTTGTTTTTTGCTATTATTATTGGTTTCAAAGACAATTTAGGGAATTTTGTGATTCCTTTATTACCTTTACAGATATTATGGATTAATTTGGTTACTGATGGATTACCTGCTCTTGCTTTAGGAGTTGACCAGATTACAAATGATGTTATGCATAGAAAACCAAGAAACCCAAAAGAAAACATACTGTCTAAAAATATGATAATAAATATTTTGTTTAATGGGCTAATTTTTGCTTTTGGTACTTTATTCTTGTTTTATTTAAATTTAGACAATCCAATTAAAGCACAAACAATAGCATTTAGTACAATAGTAATATTAGAATTATTCAAGGTTTATTTAGTAAGAAGCGAATATAAAACAAAATTATTTGGAAACAAGTATTTATTTTTTGCTGTTTTAACCTCTTTTTTATTACAATTATTAGTGATATACAGCCCTTTAAATAAAATTTTTGAAACTGTTTTTTTAAGTTTTTTAGACTGGGGCTTAATATTTTTAGTCAGCATATTTATTATTTTTTTATGCTGGTTATTTTATTTAGCAAGCATTAAAATAACAAAGGAAACTGAATAATTTTTGTATACTACAAACTGAATAATTTATAAGAAGTTTTATAAATCATGTATAGTTTAACTGTTTAATATGGGCAAAAGGAAAGAAGAATTAGCAAAACAAGAACAAATTGAAAGTGAGATAAGCAGAGTTAAATTACCAAGAGGCAAGCAAAGTATTGGATTTCTTGACCAGAGATTAGGGGCTAGCAGAATGAGAGTTAAATGTTTTGACGGAAAAACTAGAATATGCAGAATCCCAGGGAGATTAAAAAGAAAATTATGGCTTAGAGAGGGAGATATTATTTTAGTTGAACCTTGGGAATTAGGGGGAGATGAAAAAGGAGATATAATATTTAAGTACAGACCATCACAAATTGAGTGGTTAAAAAGAAATAATTATATAAAAAAAATAGAAGAAATAGAAGAATTCTAAGAAACTTTCAGGAAAAATTTCATCAAAAACAAAAGAAACTTTTAAAAAAGCTTAAGCAAAAACAAAAAAATGCATGATATAAAAATACCTAAAGAAAGAGTAGGGGTTTTAGTTGGAAAAAACGGAGAAGTAAAAAGATTAATAGAAAAAAAAACAGAAACTAAATTAATTATAGACAAAGAAGGGGACATTGTTATTAATGGAGAAGGGGTTAATGTTTATAATGCAAATATAATTATAAAATCTATTGGACGAGGGTTTAATCCAAGTATTGCTTTAAATTTATTAAAAGATGATATTAACATGGAAATAATAAATATTAAGGATTTTAGCGGGAAGTCCAGAAAAAAACTGGAAAGAATAAGGGCAAGAATAATAGGTACAGGCGGGAAGTGCAGACAAGCAATTGAAAGAATAACAAATACAGATATTGTTGTTTATGGAAAAACAGTTTCTATAATTGGGAAAATTGATAATACTAATGTTGCAAGAGCTGGAGTTGAGATTTTATTAAGAGGAGCTCCACATTCAAATGCATATAAATATCTTGAAAGAGAGATTGGAAAATTAAATTCTGTTTAATTTAATTAAAAAACAAAAATTTATATATATCTTATTTTTTTTATGTTATAATGTTAAGGAGTGAGTTAAAAGAAGTGACTGTTGCAGATGAATTAGCTAAAAAACAGAGAGAGATTTCAGTTTCTGAATTTTTTTCCAAGAACAGACATCTTCTTGGGTTTGACAGCCCTGCAAAAGCTATATTAATGGCTGTAAAGGAGGGTGTGGACAATAGTTTAGATGCATGCCAAGAGATGAAAGTCTTGCCAGAAATTTATGTTGAAATAAAAGAGTTAAGTGAAAACAGATATAAAATAATTGTTGAAGATAATGGGCCTGGGATTGTTAAAGAACAAATACCAAAAATATTTGCAAAACTTCTTTATGGAAGTAAATTTCATAGACTGCGTCAAAATCGCGGACAACAGGGAATTGGGATTAGTGCTGCAGTGTTATATTCACAGTTAACAACAGGCAAGCCTGTTATTATTACTTCTAAAATTGGACCAAAACAAAAAGCACATCATTATTGGTTACATATTGATACATTAAAAAATGAACCTGAGATTGTAAAAGAAGACAGTTTTGAATGGGAGAAAGAACATGGCACTAGAGTAGAACTTGAATTAGAAGGAAAATATCAGAAAGGAAAACAAAGTGTTGATGAATTTTTAAAACAAGTTGCAATTGTAAATCCACATGCTAAAGTTGTTTATATAAATCCTTTAAATGAAAAAGTTGAATATCCCAGAGCAACAAATGAAATTCCTGTAGAATCTGTTGAAATTAAACCACACCCTTATGGTATAGAATTAGGAATTTTAATTAAAATGTTGAAAAACACAGAGTCAAGAACATTAAGTTCTTTTTTGCAAAATGACTTTTCAAGAATTAGTGGTGCAACTGCAAAAGAAATTTGTGATAAATCTGGGTTGGATGGAAAATTAAAACCTGAAGAGATTAATTTAGCACAATCTGAAAATTTATACAAAGCTATGCAGAATACAAAAATTATTGCCCCACCAACAAATTGCATTAGTCCAATTGGAGAAGAATTATTAGTAAAAGGATTACAAAAAGAGATTAATGCAGATTTTTATACTGCAGTTTCAAGAAGTCCAGTTGTGTATAAAGGGAGGCCATTTCTTTTTGAGGTTGGGATTGCTTATAGCGGAGATTTAGAAAAAGATAGCCAAGTAAAATTAATGAGGTTTGCAAACAGGGTACCCTTATTATATCAACAAGGTGCTTGTGCAATTACAGAGGCTGTTCAAGAAACAAATTGGAGACCTTATGGATTACAGCAAAGCACTGGAAGTTTGCCTTATGGACCATTAGTATTAGTTGTTCATATGGCTTCTGTATGGGTTCCATTTACATCTGAAAGCAAGGATGCAATAGCACATTATGACGAGATTTTAAAAGAAATTAAATTAGCTTTACAAGAATGCGGCAGAAGACTTGGAATTTATATAAGAAAGAATGTGAAGGCAAAAGAACAAAAAGAAAAAATAGATTTATTTGTAAAGTATATACCTGAATTAGCTTTGTCTTTAAGCAAATTAACTGGAGAAAAAACTGAGTCTTTAAAAAATGAACTTATTATAATATTGAATAAAAATATGAAGGAACTTTTGAATAATGTTGAAAATCCTGAGATAAGGGATGAAATTAAAAATGGAATTGCTACAAAAAGTGAAAATAAAGTTATAAAAGATAAACAAAGTGTGCTTATAGATAATTATCCAGACAAAAGAGCTTTCTTTAAAAAAGAAAGTTCGCAAAGAAACGAAGATAAAGGCTTAGAAAAGAAAGAGTCTTTTTTGGAAAAAGCCTCGGGAAAAAACAAAGAGAGAACTTCGGAAAAGAAGACTAAGAAAATAAAATCAAGTAAAAAATAAATGAAAGAGAACAAATCAAAAAAAGGATTAGAGGAATTTGGAGAAAAAATTGTTAATCAAATTAAGAAAGGAAAAAATCCTGAAATTGAAATAAGTTTAAGAAATTTAAGCAATATTGTCTATGATACTAAACAAAAGATCCTGAAATTAGGCAACAAGATTTCTACAAGGAGTTTTTTTAATGTTGCACATTCTAAAAAGTTTTTGCAAACTGTTGAGGTTGCCAGTGTAATAAAAAATGAACTTTTGAGTTCTGGAAAACATTCTAGTTTAAGAGATGTTTTTTATATGGTAAAAAGAACTATACCTGGAACTAATATAAATTTAGTTGATGACCAAACAGAGTCTGATCATGCTATAGAAGATTTAGAAGTGATTACTGATTTTTCCAGAGAACAATTACATGTTGCTGCAAATAAAATGGGGAGCGTGGCTGGGAGAGTTATAATAGAAGATAAAGGGGATACTATAGACTGGAGCAAAATGGGGAGCGGTGGGTGGAGTATACCTTCTATTACAGATGAGATTATATTTAAAAAAGTAAATGCAAAATATGTACTTTATATGGAAAAGGCTGCTGTGTGGGAGAGATTACAAGAGGATAAATTTTGGGAAAAAAACAATTGCATAATCATTTCTTCACAAGGGCAAACTACCAGAGGGATAAGGAGATTATTACAAAGATTATATGAAGAACATGATTTACCAATTTATGTTCTTTGTGACCAAGACATTTATGGAGCATATATTTATTCTGTAATAAAATATGGGAGTATTGCACTTGCATTTGCTTCAGAAAGATTAACAATCCCAGGAGTTAAATATGTTGGAATTACAGCTGATGATGTTGTAAAATATGACCTTAAAAAACATTTTATTAAATTAGATGAAAAAGATTATGCAAGAATTAAACAAGTTTCTGAGTATCCTTGGTTTAGAGAAAATAAAGAATGGCAAAGACAATTTAAAATGATGAAGGGGTTTGGGGCTAAGGTTGAAATTCAGGCATTAACTTCAAAAGGCATAAGTTTTATTAGTGAAAAATACTTACCTGATAAAATTAAGAATAATGAATTTTTAGATTAAAATTGAATAAATTTGATTGCCAAAAAGCTTATTAATAATTATGAAAATATATTTTGAGTTTAGACTTATAATAAAGCCTCGGTAGCTCAACCTGGTAAACTTTTTAGAAAAGTTTCATCGAAACTATAGTTTAGGGAACGGAGCTCACGGCTGTTAGAGTTTGATTTAAACTACTGATACCGTGTGGTTGAAGGTTCAAATTAAGCTTTTTAGAAAAAATCTTAAGCAAAAAACTAAAAAGCGAATGAAAGTCCTTCCCGGGGCGCTTATCCAAAATTTTATAAATAAACTTGAAACTCTTTTTATTTATGGGCCCGTAGCTTAGCCTGGGAGAGCTTTTTTTTAGAAAAGAAAACCTCGGAAAAGAAAGAACGAGGAAATTTCTGGGCAATTGGAGCACTCGACTGATAAAAAATTTAGATATCGAGCGGTCGTCAGAAGGTTTAAAGACCTGGCGAATTCAAATCTGATCGGGCCCAGTTTCTAATTTTTGTTAATTTACTATTGATTACAATGACAAGAGACTTCACAAAGATTTAAATATTGATTATTGAGAAGATGATATTTTTATGACACAATTAATAATAAGTGAAAAACCATTAGCTGCCTTAAAAATAGCTACTGCTTTAACTGATACTAAAATAGAAGAAAAACAAAATGGCAGGATAGTTTATTATAAAATAAAAATAAATAATAAAGATATTTTGGTTGTGCCTGCTGTTGGACATTTATATTCATTAAAAGAAAGAAAGAAAAATGGTCTTTTATATCCTGTTTTTGATGTTGAATGGAAAGAGGCTTATTTAGTTTCTAAAAAGGCCAAGTTTACAAAAGATTATTTAGACACAATCAAAAAACTATGCGAAGATTGCAAAGAATTTATTGTAGCAACTGATAAGGATATAGAAGGGGAATTAATTGGATATAATATTATACGTTTTGCATGCAAGCAAAAAGATGCAAAAAGAATGGAATTTTCTACTTTAACAAAAGAAGATTTAATTAATAGTTATGAAAAAGCCAGAGAACATATTGATTTTCTTTTAGCTTATTCTGGAGAAACTAGGCATATTATGGACTGGATTTGGGGGATTAATACTTCAAGGGCTTTAACATTAGCAATGAAAAAAGCTGGAAACTTTAAATTAATGTCTACAGGAAGAGTTCAGGGTCCTGCTTTAAACTTAATTGTAAAAAAAGAAAAAGAGATCCAGTTATTTAAGCCAATTCCATTCTGGAATGTGAACTTAGTTTCAGACAAGTTTATAGCACAGCATGAAAAAGGCAATATATTTGATAAAAATGAAGCTGAAAATATTTTAAAAAATACAAAAGGAAAAAAAGCATTTGTTAAAAAAATTACTGAGAAAGAATTTAGTGTTAGCCCCCCATTCCCATTTGACTTAACTTCTTTACAGATTGAAGCATATAAAACACTAAAAATAAATCCAAAAGAAACTTTAAGCATTGCACAAGATCTTTATATAAATGGTTTTATTTCATATCCAAGAACTTCAAGCCAAAAATTACCCATGGCATTAAACTATAAAAAAATAATTGAAAAATTAAAGTCAAATAATAATTATAAAAATATTTGTTCTGAATTATTAGGAAAAAAAGAACTTAAACCTACAGAAGGTAAAAAATCTGATCCTGCACATCCAGCATGCCACCCAACAGGAGAATTTAATGGCAATTTAGAGAGAAAACAATTAAGAGTTTATGATTTAATTGTAAGAAGATTCTTAAGTGCATTTGGTGATTATGCAAAAAAACGAACAAGTAATATTAACATAAATGTAAATAATGAGACTTTTTCAGTTTCAGGTACAATAACTTTGGAAAAAGGTTGGATAAATTATTATGGGAAATATGTAAAATCAAAAGATGTTGAACTTCCTAAATACAAAGAAGGAGACGAAATAAATATTAAAGAGATTAAGATTGAAGATAAGGAAACACAACCACCTAGGAGATATACACAGGCTTCAATAATAAAAGAACTTGATAAAAAATTTTTAGGAACTAAAGGGACTAGGGCCCAAATTATAGATACTTTATACAAAAGAAATTACATAAAGGACAATTCCATTCAGGCTACTGATTTGGGGATTAAATTAATTGATACTTTAGAAAAATATTCTGAACAAATTATCGATGAGAAATTAACAAGACATTTTGAAAAAGAAATGGAACTGATTAGAGAAGGAAAAAAAGAAGAAAAAGATGTTTTAGATGAAGCTAAACAGAAATTAGTTAAAATCTTTAAAAAAATTGAAGATAATGAGGAAAAAATAGGCAAGTTATTACTTGAATCACATAGGACAACTGAGACTGAAATGAATACTTTTGGGAAATGTCCTAAATGTGATATAGGTGATTTAAAAATATTATTTTCAAGAAAAACAAAAAGCAAATTTGTTGGTTGTTCTAATTATCCAAATTGCAGGAATATTTATAGTTTACCTAGAAACGGTTTAATAAAAAAAATTGAAGAAAAATGCAAAGAATGCGGATTTTATCAAGTACTTGTAATAAGGGCTGGGAAGAGACCTTGGAAATTATGCTTAACTCCAAATTGCAAGTCAAAAGAAGCTTGGTCGAAGCCTTTTTTGGAAAAAGCCTTGGGAAAAAACGACGAGAGAACTTCGGAAAAAAAATTGAATTCTTTTATGAGAAATGTTCACGGAAAAACTGAAAAGAAAACTGAAGAAGAATCTGGGAAAAATGATGAGAAAATAAAAGAAGAAAAAGATTTACTCAAAAATAAAATTTCTAAAGGAAAGGACAAGACTAAGCATATTAAAGAAAAAGCAGCAAGAAAGAAAACTACAAACTTTGTCCCAAATAAAGAAAAATAAATATACCTATAGAATTTCCAAAGAATGAGATTAATTTTAATTTAATGTTTATGACTTTTGCCAAGTACAAGAAAAAAATCCCTATTTCATCTGGCAAAGGTGAAGATATAAAGAAAACCCCTGTGATAATATAAACAATATTTTTTAATCTTTTTGGAATAAGACTTATTAATTTTTTTAAAATAAAACTTTGTGAAATTTCTTTTATTTCTTTATTAAGATCTTTTTTAATAATATAATAAATAAATAAGTCACTTAGTAAAGCACCAAAAGCAGCTATTAAAGTTCCTAAATAGATATTTTGAAATTTTCCTAAAATCAATAAAATTGCTGCTGCTGGTGGAGAACTGAAACTATATGTATAAAATGCACCTGCTATAAAAGTACCTAAATAACCAAGATTTATTATTAAAGAAGTGATTTCATTGTAATTACCGTTTTTTAAAATAAAATAAGATATAATTATTGCCAGTATAAAAAAAGTTGTTCTTGGATATTTATTTATCATGCCTCTTTCACTCACCTAAATATAATTATTTTTCTGTTTTATATAATCTTTCATATTTAATAAACTTTTTTTAGACCTTCTTCTGTAATTTCAAATATCATCTCTTTTTGTTCTGGCTTTACTTGAATTATTTTTCTAGGATTTGTTTTTAGCTCTATTATTTTTTTACAGAATTTTTTTACCATTTCACCGCCAACTGGAACAATCTTGTTTTTTTCTATGTCTTCATAAATTTGGTTTGTTATTAATACCGGGGTGTTATTTTTTGTTATTTCTCTTAGAGAATTTAAATGGGAGACTAGTTTTTGATTTATTTCCTTTGGATTTATTTTTACTTTATTTCTGTAAAATTTTCCTATTGAATCAATAATCACTAAACTAATATTCCTTATTTTTTTTAAATTTTCAAGTTTTTCACACTGGTCATTAAAACTTTTTACTTTTACCAAAATTAAATTGTCCAATAAATTTTTATAATCTTGGCCAGATAATTGCTTGAAGCGATCTATTGAAAATCCATTTTCTGTATCAATAAAAATTACTTTTTTGTTTTGCTTTAATAATTGTATTAATGCTAATTTACATAATGTAGTTTTTCCAGAACCTGGGGGGCCATAAATATAATTAATTTCTTCTTTGTAACCTTCAAATAAATTGTCTAGGTCTATTGATCCTATACTTATCATGAATTTTTATAAATCTTTTAGGTTTAAATCAATTATTGTATTAATTTTGTATAAACAAGTCTTTAGAATTTGTTCTTATTTTCAAAAATATTCTTGTTTACAATTAAATTTTTTGAAAACTTTCTGGAATTTCTTTACTGAATAAACTTAACTATATTTAAGTTAAAAGTGAAAAATTTAAAAACATATTCTTTTTATAATTTATTATGGGCGGTGGAAAAAGAAAATTCAATAAAGTAAGAAAATATGTTCCAAAAGATAAACAGTTAGGGAAGTATACAGAAGATAAAGAAGAGAAACAAAAAAACCCAGAAGATGTTAAGGGTTTAATTGATATTTGGATGAGCAAGAAGAAAAAAGAAGAAAATTCTGATAATTCTCAATAATTATTATATTTATTTTAATTATCTATCTTAAAACTTATTTTAATTTGTTATTTTTTATAACTTGTTTCCTCAGTTTATACAATTCATTCTATAATTATTTTCCATTACACCAATTACAACATTCTTTAGGACATTCAGAATTAAGAAGTTTTAAAGCTTTGATAAATATTCTTTCAGCATTTTCAACATTAATATTTCTTCTTGCTAAGACAGTATCAAAAATAAATTGTCCAGTTTCAGAAACTTCTTTAGGAATATAAAATAATAAGAAGGCAAAATCTTCTGTTTCATAATTATTTTTCCTTAACAAGAAGTTATAGAAATCCAACTGATTTTGATAACTTGCACAAGATTCATTTTCATCTTTAATTGGATAACCTTTTGTTTTATAATCAAGAACAATTAATTTTTTACCATTAACTAAGATATTATCAACAGCACCAAATAAGATATTTCCATTTTGGTCTGTCCATCTTATTCCTTTAAAATTATTTCTCCAAGATTTTAATAATTCAACATTGTTAAAAAGCTTTAATCCTTTTGTGTGATGATGGTATTTTATTTCTGGAGGCAATTCTCCTTTGTTCCTGAACTTATCAAAATGGGCTTTTATTATTTTATCCATTCCATTTGGCAATTGAGGAAATGGAGTATCAGGTCTTTTCCAAACGTTATGTTTGTCTAACCAGAAACAACGAGGACAAGAAAACATTAAGTTTATAGAAGAAGGTGATAATTTGAATATATTTTTTATAACACCTTTTTGAATTTCCATTGTTTTTTTTAGCAAGTTTTTCTTTTTTTGTTTTTCTTTTTTATAAACTTATTAGTAAATTCAAATCTTTCTTTTGTTAATTCTTCTTTATCTTTAAAATCTTCTAAAGCTCTTCTTAAAATTTCATTTTTAATTCTTTTATCTTCTTCAGTTTCATATAATTTTCCACTAGCAAAATCGCTTAATAGTTTTTCAGATTTCTTCATTATTTCCTACAAGATTTTAATATTTATAAATTATTTTAATCGGTTTTTGTGCAATAACCAATTACTTTTTGTGTAGAAATTGACTTTATGTGAAAAGTCTTGAAACCCAAAATATTTATATACTTCTTGTATATACCTATTGTATATATTTTAAGTTAATATGGCTGATATATATAATACTACAATTTTGTGCGAAGATTGCAATAGAAAGACAATTAAAAGTTATATAATAAAAGAGGGATATAAAATAAGAACTTGGGAATGTACAATTTGCGGGAAAAGATGGTTTCATCCTTTAGATTTACAAGAGTATAATAATTTTGAAAAATTAAAACAAAAAGAATTCAGGGTTAAATTAAGGTTTGTTGGAAATAGTTATATAGTATCTATACCAAGGGAAATAATTGATTTTCAGGAAGAATTAAGAAAAGAAATGGACAAAATTTTATATATAAGTTTAGAAGAACCTGAAAAATTAAGTATATTTTTTACAAAAAAAATAAAAAGGGTTTAAATAGCAGATAATTTTTAGAAAAAAACAATGGAAGTTAAAGAAGCTTTTTGAAAAAGCTTCAGAAAAAACGAAAAATGGAAGTTAAATTAAAAGTTATGGAAGCTTTGCAGGAAGAGGCTTACAAAGGTATAGTTAGGATAGACAGCCAGACAATGAGGCAGATTGATGTAAAGCCTGGGGGTATAGTTGAAATTGAAGGCGGAAGAATAACTGTTGGTATTGTTGATAGAGCTTATCCTACTGATATAGGACAGGCTATTATAAGGATGGATGGTATTTTAAGAAGAAATGCAAAAACTGGAATAGGTGAGGTTGTAAAGGTAAGAAAATGTAATGTTAAAGAAGCTAAGGGAGTTGTAATTGCCCCTGCACAAAAAGGAGTAATGGTACAAGCTGATCCAGATGTTTTTAGAAGGGGATTATTAGGCAGGGCTGTTGTTAAAGGAGATATTGTTGCTTTAGGTGGTGCAAGAAGCAGAAGAAGAACAATGGCTGGAAGCCCTTTTGAGGATATTTTTGATATTTTTGAACAACAAGGATTTATGGGTAATTTTGGTTTTGGTGGGTTGAAATTTATTGTTGTAGACGCCAACCCTAAACAAGCTGTTATTATTACTGAAACAACAGAAATAAGAATAAATCCAAAAGCAGTTGAGGTTACTGAAGAATTAGCACCTGATGTAACTTATGAAGATATAGGGGGGTTAAGTGATGAAATTAAAAAAATAAGGGAGATGGTAGAATTACCTTTAAAGCATCCTGAGATTTTTGAAAGGCTTGGTGTAGAAGCACCGAAAGGGGTTTTACTTCATGGACCCACAGGGACAGGAAAAACATTATTAGCTAAGGCAGTTGCAAATGAATCTGATTCAAACTTTTTGTTAATTAATGGGCCTGAAGTTACTTGTTTAACTGGAGATACTGAAGTTTTAACAAACCCTAATGGAAGGGTAAAAGTACAAGAATTATTTAGTGAAACAGAAAAATCTGGAGAAATTGCAAGAAAAGATGAGCTCAAGGAAATTGTAATTCCGAAACAAAAAATAAAGTTATTTTCATTAAATGAAAACTTAAAAATAGTTCCAGATGAAATTGAAGCTATTACAAAATCTTATGCTCCTGAAATTTATGAAATAAAAACAAAGAAAAAAGGAATTCATAAGACTTCTAGAAATCATCCTTTTGCAACATTGTCAGAAGAAGGGAAGATAATCTGGAAAACTGCAAAAGAACTAAAAAGAAAAGATAAAATAGTTGTAGCTCCTAAATTAAACTTAATTAATAAAAATTCTTATTCAGAAAAAGATTTAGCTCAGATAAAACTTGAAGAAGATGAAATAGAAAATATTGAAAAAAAAGAAGGACAAACAGTTTATGATATTTCTATGAAGAATTATCATAATTTCTTTGCAGGTTCTCCTTTAACATTATTGAGCAATAGTAAATTTTATGGAGAAAGCGAAAAAAGAATTCGCGAGATATTTGAAGAAGCAGAGAAAAATGCACCAAGTATTATTTTTATTGACGAAGTAGATGCAATTGCACCAAAGAGGGAAGAAACATATGGTGAGGTAGAGAGAAGGATGGTTGCACAATTGCTTGCTACAATGGACGGATTAAAGTCAAGAGGAAAAGTTGTAGTTATTGCTGCTACTAACAGACCTAATTCATTAGATCCTGCATTGAGAAGACCTGGAAGATTTGACAGAGAGATTGAGATAGGAGTACCAGACAAGCATGGGAGATTAAATATTTTAAAAATCCATACAAGAAATATGCCTTTGACAAAAGATGTTGACTTGGAAAAATTAGCTGCTATTACTCATGGTTTTGTTGGTGCTGATGTAGCTGCACTTTGTAAAGAGGCAGCTATGAATGTAATAAGAAAGATACTTCCTGATTTAAATATAAAAGAAAATGAACCTTTATCACCAGAGATTTTAGAAAAATTAAGAGTTACAAACAAGGATTTTAATGAAGCTTTAAGATTAGTAAGACCTAGTGCAATGAGAGAGGTGTTAATAGAAGCACCTAATATTAAATGGAAGGACATAGGCGGGTTAGAGGAATTAAAACAGGAATTAAAGGAAGCTGTTGAATGGCCTTTGAAATACCCAGGATCATTTACAAAATTAGGAATAAAACCACCAAAGGGAATTTTAATGTATGGCCCCCCAGGTTCTGGAAAAACATTATTAGCTAAAGCAGTTGCAAATGAAAGCGAGGCTAATTTTATTTTAATTAAAGGACCAGAACTGATATCACATTGGGTGGGAGATAGTTTACCTTATGGTGAAAGAATAATAGTAAAAAAAGATGGCAAAATTAGATTTATGAAAATAGGAGATATAGTTGAAAGCAAAGAAAATGTCCAGGCACTAGCATTTGACAAAGAGAAAAGAATAAGGTTTACAAACATAAGGGATTATATCAAACATCCTTTAAGAGGCAAATTACTTGAAGTGACTACAAGAACTGGAAGAAAAATTAAAGTTACAGATTATCATTCTTTATTTTCTTTTTTAAATGGCAAGTTTACAGATGTTCCAGTAAGCCATTTGATACCTAATGAGAGTTATATAGCTATACCTAGAAATCTGAACTTACCTAGAGAAACTTTAAATTCAATAAATCTTTATGAATATTTCAAAGAAGATAAAGATGTTTTTGTTAGCAATGTTAAAGATTACTTAAAAAGAGCAAAACTAATTTTAGGATTGGGGAAAACAGCAGATATCTTGAAAGTCTCAAAAAAATATCTGGCTGATATTATATATAAAAATTTACCTGTTTCTATAACTGGGTTTGACAAATTAATAAAAGAAGCTAGATTAGCATTAAATTTTGAAGAAATAAAAATTAAATTAAAAGGGAGTATATATGAATATAATTCTATATTTGGGATAAACAAAGATTTTTGGAGATTAGTAGGATTATGGATGGCTGAAGGTGATTTAAATGGTTATACAATAAGATTACATAATCAAAATAAAGAAATCAGAGAAGACATGCACAAAATCTGCAAAGATTTAGGATTTAAAATTACTTTAAATGAAAAATCGTTTGCAATTTGTTCTTTGTTTTTACAAAAAGTATTCAAGAATGTTCTTGATTTAGAAACAGGAGCTGAAAACAAAAAAATACCAGAAATATTATTTACTTTGGATAAAGAAAGCAAGACTAATTTTTTGAAAGGATATTTTAGTGGTGATGGAAGCAACTATCCAGCTGAAAGAGGCAAATTCCAAATAGAGGCAGGAACTGTAAGTGATGAATTAGCTAATGGTTTACTGTATCTGTTACTAGATTTTGGCATTGTAGCTACAATATATAAAAAGAAAGAAAGAACAGGTAGCATTACAAAGAAAATAAGCATCCTTGGAGTAAAGAATTTTGAGAAGTTCAAGGATATAGGGTTTATAGATAAAAAAAGAAATGATAGGATAGGACAATATATAAAATCAAGAAAATGGTTTAGATCTGATTTAATACCACTTACAGGCGAGCTTTACAATTTAGTCACTGAAAATTGCAGTAATTATACTTCTATTACCAAAAATGTTGGAAAAGAAAAACTAAAAGAAATACTTGTGTATGTTGATAAAGACAAGAACTTATATAAGGATTATTGGAATTTAGTTGAAGGAGATATATTTTTCGATTTAGTGAAAGATATTAAGGAATTACCAAATGAAGATTATGTTTATGATATTTCAGTTCCTGGTGAAGAAAACTTTGTTGCTGGTTTTGGTGGTGTTTTTGCTCATAATAGTGAGAAGGGAATCAGAAAGGTCTTTGAGAGGGCTAGACAAGCTGCACCAACAATTATATTTTTTGATGAAATTGATGCAATTGCTGGAACAAGAGGTGGTGATTTTGGAAACAAAGTTACAGAAAGGATGGTCAATCAATTACTTACTGAGATGGATGGACTAGAGGAACTTACAGATATAGTTGTTATAGGGAGCACCAACAGACCTGATATGATAGATCCAGCATTGTTAAGACCTGGAAGATTTGACAGAATTATATCAACAGGTGTACCAGACAAACAGACAAGAGTAGAGATATTTAAAATACATACAAAGAATATGCCTCTTGCTAAAGATGTTGACTTAGAAAAATTAGTAGAGCAAACATCTGGATTTGTTGGCGCTGATGTTGAAGGGTTATGCAGAGAAGCTGGTTTATTAGCTTTAAGAGAGAATATGAAATGTGAAGAAGTAAAAATGAAACATTTTAATGAAGCCTTAAAAAAGATTAAACCTTCTATTAGCTCTGAGCAGATGAAAAAATATCAAGAAATAGAAGAGACTTACTTAAGGAGAGCAAAAGTAGGGATGGAGAAACCACCTAGTTACTTAGGATAGATTTAAATATTTAAAAAAAATATTTAATTTTTAGTAAAAAAAGGGTGAAAAATGAAACAAAAAATAAAGAAAAAAGTTTCTAATAAATTATTTTATACTTTGCTAATTTTGTCTGTAGTTTTATTATTAGGGGTAGGTGTTTATGCTTTTGGTACTATTGATGCTAGTGTTTTTGGACATACTGCTAGTGAAGTCCAAATAGTTGTAGAAGGAAAGACAGAAACAATCCAAGAAGCAATAAATAATTTAGACTTAACGAGCGGTTTATTTTTTTCTTCAAATGAAAATGTAACTTTAAAATATATTAAAGGCAATAATGTAAATTGTCCTAGTAATTATGAATATTTTTTAAGAAAGTGGAATTCTAAGACTTGTGATGTGTATGGTTCTTATTATAATGGTGGGGGTTGTTATAATTCTTGTATTACTAATCTTGGCTGGGGTGGTGAAAAAACTTGTTGGGTTTCATCAAAACCTGGTTATTGTTCTAGTAGTGGTTCTTTATGTATGGCTGATTCTTGGTCAGAAGCTATTTGCATTAAAATAAATTAATTTTTAAGTCACAACACCATGACCAATTAATATTGTGTATTCTGAATGTGAGACAAGAGATTTTCTAGGAAAAAGATTTACCTGAACCCTTTTAGAAAAAGCGTTCACGGAAAAACTACAGAAGAAAACCTCGGAAAAGAAAACGGAAAAATCTGGAGAAAATAAAAGCGTTTACGAAAAACAAACAAGCCAAAAAAGTATCTTCTGAAATTTTTTCGGAAATTTCTAAGCAAGTTTTATTAAGAAGTTATACTTATCTTATTTATGGTTAATCCAATAAAAATGGGTGCTGGTGTATCAACAATTATTTTAGGTTTATATCTTATAAATTTGAATACACAAAATATACCTTATGTAATAACTGGGATAATTTTAATTGGTGTTGGAATAGGAATTATAACTTCTGAAAAATGAAAAATAGATATTTACAAAAAAATTGTTTTGATTTAGAATATCAAAGAAGTTTGTATATATTAAATTCAACTTTGAGTTTAGGCACAGGAAGTGTTATTGCATTTTTGGGTGGATTAATCCTGGATTTTGATAAATGGTTTTTATATTCTGCTGCACTAGTGGTTATTTGTTCTTCAGTTTATTTTATTTATAGAAAGACGAACATGAACTTGAAAAAAGTTTCTAATCAAATCAGAATGTTAGAAAATGAATAATAAAATTTATTTTTCTATAATCTTCTATTTAACTTTATACAGTTCATATATATTTTTACAATAATGAAAAAGCATATTTTGGGTTGTACAAAATTCAGAATCTGTAATAACTTCTTTTTTACAATTTTGACATATTGCTTTAGCTTTCATTAGGTAATAACTCCATAACCAATTAATATTGTATATTCTGATTGGGAAACTAAACCTTTAGATTGCTCTGGTAAAACCCCATAAGGATGCACAATGTTTTCATTTTCTAATATTTTTAACAATAACCTTGCTTTTAATCCAAACTCTTTTATTAACCATCGTTCTGCAAATGGCAAGGTTTTATAATTTTCCTGAATAAACTTTATTAGTTTTCTTGCTTCAAAATTTCTTGTGTTTTTTATATTTTGCAATGCATAAATTGAAGAATTTTTTCCTTCTACAACTAGACCCTGGCCTGTTGTTGCAAAAGGCTCAATTGCAATTACCATATCTTCTTTTAATTTTGTCTTGTCATTGTTGTTATAATTTGGTATTGTTGGAAAAGTATGGACTATATATTTATCTATTCCATGACCACTTAGATTTTTTATTGGAGAAAATCCGAATCTTGTTATTGTTTCTTGTATTAATTTTCCAATTTCAAATATTTCTGTGTTTGGAACAGCTAATTTTGCTGCTTCTTTTAGTGCTTTTTCAGATGATTCTATTAATTTTGAATTATTATTTGTTGCAATTTCTATTGTTGCAGCATTGTCTGTAACATTACCATTAATATGAGCACCTAAGTCAAGTTTTACAATATCTCCTTTTTTAAGAATTCTTTCATCATTATATAAAGGTGTATCGTGGGCTGCAACATGATTTATTGAAATTCCTACTGGAAATGCCGGCTTTCCACCTAATTCGATAATTTTACTTTCAATTTTTTCTGCTAATTCAAGAACCTTTATATTTTCTTTTGCAATTTCTTTTCCAAATTCCAAGGCTTTTTTTGCTATTTGACCTGATTTAATTATATCTTCTTTATTGTCCATGATTTTGTTTTATTGTAAAAATTTAAAAACTTATTTGTTATCAAAGTATTTAAGATGAAGGGGTTTATTTTATATTCTACTTATAAAAATATAGAGAATAAGAATTATATTTACTTATATGGGAAACTAGAGAATAATGAGAGTTTCTTGACTATTAATTGTTACAGGCCTTATTTTTATATTAAAAAAGATGATTTAAAGAAGGCACTTAAAATAGGAAAATTTGATTATGAAGAAAATAATTTCAAGAATTTTTCTGGTGAAGAAGTTGTCAAAATTATATTTAATTTAACTAATGAAATTAGTGAAACAAGGGAGAAATTTAAGAAACAAGATATTAATTATTATGAAGCTGACTTGAAATTTGTCCAGAGATTTTTAATTGACAAAAACATTAATTCCTCTTTAGAAATTAATGGGGATTATGAACAAGGAGAAAGAGTTGACAGGATATACAAAGAGCCTGAATTGAAAAGTTCTTATTATTTTCCAGACTTGAAATTGGTTTCTTTAGACATAGAAACTAGTGCAGATGGAAAAATTTTATATTGTGTTGGGATGTATGGAAAAAATTATTCCAAGGTTTTTATAAATTCTAAAAATAATGTTAAAAATGCAATAAGCTGCAATAATGAGCTTGAGTTATTATTAAAATTCAAGGAAGAATTTCTTAAGTATGATGCTGATATTTTAACTGGATGGAACTTAGTTGATTTTGATTTAAATTATTTAAAAAATAAATTTGATGAATATAGTGTTAATTTTGATTTAGGAAGAAGCAATGAAAAAACTAAGATAAGAAAGTCCAGAAAATTCTTTTCCAGCAGCAGTGCTGATATGGAAGGAAGGCAAGTTTTAGATTGCTTGAATTTGTTAATGATATCTTTTGTAAAACTAGATGGCTATAAATTAGATACTGTCTCAAAACAAATCTTGGGAGAAGGAAAAACAATTAATGGGAATAACAAACATATTGAGATTGATAATTTGTATAAGACTAATCAAAGCAAATTAGTTGATTACAATTTGAATGACTGCAGATTAGTTTATGATATTATACAAAAAAGTGATATTTTAAATTTGACTATACAAAGGTCTTTGTTAACTGGCATACTTTTGGATTCAGTTAAAGGTTCTATAGCTTCTTTAGACTCTTTGTATATTAAAGGGGCAATAAAAAGAAAATTAGTTTGCCCAACTGGTGAATATGGAGAAAGAGAGGAAAGAATAACTGGTGGGTATGTAATGGAAAGCAAACCTGGAATTTATGATTATGTCAATGTCTTAGATTTTAAGAGCCTTTATCCTTCTATTATTAGGACATTTAATATTGATCCTTATTCTTATACTTTAGAAAAAACAAAAGAGGTTATTATTGCACCAAATAAGGCAATGTTCAGGAATGAAGATGGGATATTGCCAGAAATAATTTCAAAGTTACATGGAGAAAGAGAGAAAGCAAAAAAAGAGAAAAATAAATTAGCTAGTTATGCAATAAAGATACTGCAAAATAGTTTTTTTGGGGTATTAGCAAGTCCTAATTGCAGGTTTTATAATTTACAAATTGCAAATGCAATAACTCATTTTGCAAGGTATTTAATACAATTAACTGCAAAAAAAACAAGAGAACTTGGTTATGATGTTATTTATAGTGATACAGACGCGATTTTTGTAATTTCCAATGCTAAAAATTATGAAGAAGCAAATAAGATTGGAAATAAAATACAAAAAGAAATAAATAATTTTTATGATGACTTTATAAAAAAAGAATATAAAAGAAAAAGTTACTTGGAATTACAATTTGAGAAATGCTTTATTAGGTTTTTAATGCCTAAATTAAGAGGTTCAGAAAAAGGGGCTAAAAAAAGATATGCTGGATTAATAATTAATGAAGAAGGAAAAGAAGAAATAAAATTTACCGGGTTAGAGTTTGTCAGGGGTGACTGGACAGAGGCTGCAAAGAAATTCCAATATGAACTTTTAAATAGGATTTTTCATAAAGAAGAGGTTTTTACTTTTATAAAGAAATTTGTCAATGAATTAAAAAATGGAAAATATGATAAAGATTTAATCTATAAAAAATCAATTAGAAAAGAATTAAAGGAATATACAGCTATTACACCAAGTCATGTGAAAGCTGCTAGGCAGTTGGATTCTTTGGACAGCAATATAATAGAATATTATATAACAACAGAAGGACCAGAACCAATACAAAAATTAAGGCATAAAATAGACTATGATCACTATATAAAAAGGCAGATAAAGCCTATAGCAGACTCAATATTAACTTTTTTTGACAAGGATTTTGATGATATGATAAAAGGAAACAAGCAGACTAGCTTATTTAAATTTGAAGAATGAAACAAGTCATTATTATCCATGGGTGTCCATCAAATAAAGAAAAGGCTAAAGATCCAGAAAAAAGAACTTATGATAAGCATTGGATACCTTGGACTAAAAAAACATTAATTTCTAGGAACATAAAAACAGAGACACCTTTAATGCCAGAGCCTTGGGAACCAGATTATAATAGATTTAAAAAAGAATTTGAAAAATTAAAAGTTACAGAAGATACAATCTTAATTGGGCATAGCTGCGGTTGCGCTTTTCTTGTTAGATGGCTAGGAGAAACTAAACAAAAGATTAACAAATTAATTTTAGTTGCTCCTTGGAAAATTCCGGATAAAAAAGATAAATTCAGAAAATCATTTTATACTTATGAAATAGACGAGACAATAAAATCAAGAGTAAAAGAAATTATAATGTTTACAGCAGATAATGAAGAAAAAGATGGTAAAAAAAGTTTAGAAATTTTTCATAAATCATTAGGTGGAAAAATAATTGAACTTAAAGGAATGGGACATTATACTTTTGGAGATATGAATACAGGAGAGTTCCCAGAATTATTAAAGGAGATTATTAATTAAAATGAAATTATATTTAGTAAGACATGCTCAATCAGAAAGAAACCAAGGTAAAGAGCATGACAAATTATCAGAAACAGGAATAGAACAAGCTAAGAGATTGGGCTTGTTTCTTAAAAATAAACATATTGACTATATTTATTGCAGTGAAAAAGAAAGAGCAAAGGAAACTCTAGATTTTATTTTTAATTATATCAAAAAAGTTCCAACAGTTTATACAAAAGGGATT
>Ga0209541_10005462_pt1 | contig 22154 bp, 19 predicted proteins | sample RifCSPlowO2_01_FD_184027 | JGI IMG/M metagenome (GOLD analysis project Ga0209541, IMG submission 184027) | Groundwater microbial communities from Rifle, Colorado - Rifle CSP2_plank lowO2_0.1 (SPAdes) (version 2) | ecosystem: Environmental > Aquatic > Deep subsurface > Groundwater | place...
CTTAAGCCCCAGCTGTTTGCCAAGCTGGTAAACGGTGCTCTTGCTGAAATGAGGCAAGGATTTAAGCTGTTCTAAAAGGTTTTTTCTGCTTTTCATGATTATGACACTAGTGTACCATACGCGAAATATGCTGTAAAGCTCGCCTATCCACTGCTCTTGTCAGGCTCCAAAACTGCCCATTTTGTCCAATTCTATCACTGCAGTGGACAAAAAAGGGACTTTTTGCATAATTACAGTGTGCAAACTATGCAAAATCGGCACCAAGCTCTCAAATCTGGTCAAACTGGTGGGTAGAGGTCGCTAATGGGATCAAGGGCGTGTACCGATAGTGCAAAGCTCGCTACAGGGGCAACGAACGGCAAATTCTGGTAACACAAAACCGCCTCGTGGGCGGTTTTGGTTTAAATCGTGCAACCGGCACTTTCGCTTGTCGTCCTCTCTTGTGCGGTTCGAACTTCAGCGGACCGAGCATCAGCCCAATCTTTAAACCCTCATTTGTGTATGTTGCTACCAGAACTCTTTTCATAAATTACTTTTTGTCTTTGCCTGCCTGCGGTAGGCAGGCGAGGATCCGTCAGCTGACGGAGACGAAGCAATCTCACGATTCAACGGTGGGATCGCCACGGCCTGCGGCCTCGCGAAGACGCTTGCTAGGTGGAAATATTCTACTGCTCTTTCTTCCCAAAATCAAACCGCAGGGTTTTGGCGACCTTCGTCGCCGCTTCTTCCTGCTTCTTGCGCTGTTCCTCCGCGACCTTGTCCCAAACCGGGTTTTCTCTAGGAGCGTGGGGTTTTTGTGGGGCTGGAGCGCTGGCTTTGGGCTCTGGATCGGGTGGGGCGGAAACCTGGGTCGTCGCTTGCTCTCGCGCCGGGGTAGGACCTGTAAATATAACCCCGCCACGCTCGTCCTGCTCTTCCTCCTCGGTGAGGTCCTGTTTAGCCGCCTCCGCGTGGTAATCCTGTCCCATCCACCGCGTTATTTTTTCCTCTATCGCTTCCCGTGGCCGGCCAAATCGCTCGCGTGAAACTCGAATAATTTTGTCCGCGTTCCCGGTTTTTTCAGCAAGGGGCGAGAGAGTTACTGCGGAAAAAGGATTCGACGCTACGCCGTTTATCATTAGTTTCAGATAAATGTGATACTTACTTAAATTTACCAAGTCATTCATTTCGAACACCGGCTCAAACTCCGGCTCGAGCGCTTCCGCGTCAGTGGCGCCGATACGAAAAACAATGATGGTGCCGACGTTACCAAAAACAGCGGCCGCGACCTCTTCTTCCAGCTGTTCAATGTACTGATGAGCGATGATGAGGTTGAGGCGATACTTCCTCGCTTCGGAAAGAATGGTCGCGAACGATTCCGTAGCGAAATTTTGAAACTCATCAACATACAGATAAAAATCTACCCGCTGTTCCTCGAGGATATCCACGCGGCTCATGGCGGCTAGCTGAAGCCTCGTGATAAGCATGGCTCCGAGCAGCGCGGAGTTGTCCTCCCCGATGCGCCCTTTCGACAGGTTTACAAGCAAGATCTTGCGGTTGTCCATAATGTCGCGAAGGTCGATAGTACTCTTTGTCTGGCCGACGATGTTGCGGATCATGGCGGAAGAGAGGAACTGTCCGACTTTGTTCTGGATGGGCGCGATGGCCTCGTTACGGAAGCGGTCGTTGTAGTTGGCGAATTCGTCCACCCAGAACGATTTGACCACCGGATCACGGACGCTATCCACTATTTTTTTTCGGAATTTCTTATCGACCAACATTCTCGCGATACCAAGCATCGTGTTCCCTGGAGTATCGAGGAGAGCAAGGATCGTGTTGTTCAATATGTATTCCATTCGCGCGCTCCACACATTTTCCCAGATTTTCGTGAAGACCCCCATCAAACCCGACGCGACTAGATGCTTGTATTTCGGATCGACAGCTTCCAGGGGATTGAAGGCAAAGGGGAAATCGAGATCGGAAGGATTGAAGTAAACGACATCGTTCACGCGGTTGTTCGGGATGTAGCTCAATATCTTCTCCACAGACTCACCGTGCGGATCGACGAACGCTACACCGTTACCAGCCAGAATGTCCTGCACGATCATGTTCTCGATCATCGTGGTTTTTCCCATTCCGGTCTTGCCGATGACGTACATGTGCCGTCTTCGATCGTCCTGTTTTATGCCAAAAGCCACCTCCTTGTGCCGGAAGTTCGTTTTGGCGAATACGTTGATGTGCTCTGGTTGGCTCATACAGCTATAGGCAGCTCAGGCGGGGGCTGGACCTTGGTCACATCCACCTTCTCAATTCTCGGGACGCTTACTTCTGTCTGCGGGAAATGAAGAATGGTCGCGATTTCCTCGGTACTCATGAAATAAGACCTGCCAGTATGCAGGAAGAAGCGCCGCCGCATCGCGCTCCAAAACCGCCGTTTGCGGTAACTATTCCGAAGTTTAACTATTGGCTTCTCCCACTCCCGGAAAAGCCACCAATGCGGCTTTGTCCATTTGTGAGTGTCGGGTTTGAGGGAATTGATGTCGGTCCCGCGCACGCTTTTGAACGAACCGATGACCGCGCTATAAACCGGCGATGGATTGAATTTTTCCACGGGCGCTATGTACATACAGCGGATCTTGACTTTGTAACTAAGCTTTGAGAGTTTATTTTCAACAGCGTTAATAACATCTTTCTCCCCCTCTGTCAGATGCAGCATCAAACTCGGGGGTTCTTCCCGGGCAGCCGAGCGGTGCGAGCCCCCCTCGGAAGGCTCCCGGCGGATAATAATGTCGAGAAATGGTCCGATTATCGCGCTCAAAATTTCCAAAAACCAGTTTGTACCGTGTTTCTCCGGAACCCCTTTCAGCTTCTTGACGAGTTTGTAGCCCTTGACCTTCCAATCCTCGTCCCAAGGCCGCAATATAAACTGGACTATGAACATTTCGTAAGGGGAGAGCTTGCCAAGTTCTTCCCACATTCCCGTGATCGGGTCAACGAAAGTTTCGGCCGTGGAATGTTCGAAATCGAGATAGGTGCGGATGGGGTACGCGTTATCTTTGGGCATGTACACGCTAAAGGCAAAAATATCAAAGCCCCGCACGTCCATAAACCGTCGTGGAAGTTTTTCGAAATAATCCTCGGCCTCGGTTATCTCGGCATCAGGGAACTGAGAATACACGGCTGCCTCTAGGATATCTCGATGCTTCTTCAGGATTTTTACATAATTATTTATCGCCCCGCCAATGCTCACCACCTCCCACGTGAACCAGATATCAAGTCGCCCCTCGAAATATATTTGCCCTGGCTCGTGCGTGGCGTGGACGGAATGCAATTGGTTGAAAATCTGCTCGAATGCGAGCGGGCTTTTGTCGTTCTCCTTAGGCGCTGTCACTTTGAGAAATACCCATTCTAACTGAAGGTACCACTTCTCCTGAATATAATCCATGTAGAGATGGTAAAACATGTAAACGAGCGCCCACAAAACAACCACCCAACCACCTTTGAGCAGAACTACATTTACGAGACGAACGAATTCCCCGAGGTCACTCAGCATTTATATACTTGTTGTCTTCTGTTTTTTTGAAGAGTTTGCGGTTTGCAAGCCCGACGATTATCGTGTTCTTTTTGACTAGGCGCTGTTTCATCACGCGCGAGACGATCTCGTCCCTGGAAAGTGGAGAGGAAGCGTCGCGGAGCACGGCCGCTATGATATCCGCCACTACTCCTTTTTGAAATCCCCATTTCTTTAGCGCGTAGATGCCTCGCCCCACGAGCACAAATCGCTCGTCTTTGATGAGCTCGTTGTGCACGGTCTCCTTGTGCGCCAACCGCCTATCAAACGACTGCTTATTTATCATCTCTGCAATTTGCGCGTAGTGCTCCGGTTTGCCGTGATGCTGGAGAACCAAAAAAGCCTTGTCCCCAATGTCGCGCGGTTTTATCTCCGGCCAAGCTGTCAGTCCCCATTCTCCGAAACTGTTCCTCGCAAACATAACAGCAAGTGAAAGATAATTCTCCAAAACCTCGTCGCTCATGTTCATAGTATCCTGGCCTAGCTCCTCGCGTACTGCTCGCAAAACCGCGTCCCGTTTCTGCGGTTTTTGGGCTTGTTCAAAAACTGCATTCCCAGCAGTCGATATTTTCGCTATTGTCTCCCAGTCCAATCCGGCGACATACCATGCGCGATGGTATTTTTCATCCCCCGCGAAAAGAGAAAAGCGTGGAACTACTTGCAAAATAAAGAGTACCGCCCGCCTGTTCACTTCATTGCTTCCTGCGACAAGTAAAGCGTCGAGTAAAGTGATTTCTCGCATTATTTCGCCGTGTTCCTCGATGATTTGAAAAATGAGTTCCACCGCGCCCTTGAGGTTCGCGCCCAAGGGAGCCGTCTCCAGCTTCCTGAGCGACTCTTTCTCGATCTGCCGCACCCGCTCTCGGGTGAGATTCATTTTTTTCCCGATCTGCTCGAGGGTCTGCTCGGTTCCGTCCTCGAGTCCGTAGCGAGCCATCAAAACCTGCTTGTCGCGTGGTTTCAGACTCATCAAATATTCAGAAATAAAACTCTGCGGGTTAAATGACCGCAAAGTCGCGCTCTGCTGAGAGTAGCTCACGGTATCAAGTATTCCCCCGCCGTGTCCGGAAGACTCGTCCCCCGGATTCTTCTCATCAACTGTTGCCATGGCAAAAACCTAAAAGGCTTAAAAATTCGCCTCTAGTATATCACAATTGACCCCTCTTGTCAAATTGTGTTATTTCTGTGCCACAGATAAAGGATCGGACTCGCGATGAAAATAGACGAGTATGTCCCAAAGACGACGCCGATAAGAAGTGCGAGGACAAAATAAAAAATCGACTGCCCTCCGAACAGAAGGAGCGAGGTGAGGACGAAGACCAAGGTCGAAGAAGTGTTGATCGAGCGCGCAAAAGTCGAAGCCACTGAATGATCGATGAGCGCCTGCATGCTCAGGTACGGGTGCCTTTGGAGATTTTCCCGCACACGGTCGAAGACTACGATCGTATCGTGAACCGAAAATCCGAGGATCGTCAAAAGCGCTGTGATAAACAGGCTATCGACTTCAACTCCCAAAAAATGACCAAGCGCCGCGAAAACCCCGATCGGTATCGCGAGGTCGTGGATGAGCGCGACAATAGTCGCCGCACCGAGATGCCATGCTTTTACCTTGCCGCGTCGCATTTCTTTTCCTATCTTCCGGAAAGCGTAAGTAATATAAAGGACGATGCCGAGAACCACTAGAACTGTTTGCCAATAAGCGCGGCGCAAAAGTTCGCGGCCGATAGTCGGCCCTACATTAAGAAAACTTTCCTCTTCAAAATCTCCAAATTTCTCTCTCAGTGTGGCCTGCAAAAGCGTCTTCTCTTCCTCGGTAAGGTTCTTGGCCTTGATAACAATGCTGCTCTCCCCCGCTGACTGGACCGAAACGTCCCCAAACCCGGCGCTCAAGAGCTCTTCCCTGACCGCAATAGCTTCGACTGGTGCGGCAAACCCGAATTCCCCGCGGGAGCCGCCGACGAAATCAATGCCGAAATGCAGCCCCCAGATTGCAATGCCAGCAATAGCGGCAACGAGAAGCGTTCCGGATAGAGCGAACCAAATTTTGTAGTATTTTGTAACGCTAAACATTCTCGTTCTTTTTGTGGCCGTAAAGGATCGGGTGCTTTGCCAGATCAAAAGACATGAGCATTCGCAAAAAGGTCCTGGAAACTGTTATCGCGGTAAACATCGAGAGAATAATGCCTATGCCCAAGGTGATGGCGAAGCCGCGGATAATAGAGCTGCCAAACCAAAAAAGTATCAAACAAGTGATCAGTGAAGAAGTATTTGAATCGCGAATGGAAAGCCATGCCCTTTTGAACCCCTCGCGTAACGCTTGTTCCAAAGGTAACCCTTTCCGAACTTCTTCGTTCGTCCTCTCAAAAATCAGAATATTGGCGTCAACCGCCATGCCGACGGATAGGATGAAGCCAGCAATACCAGGCAAGGTCAGTGTAATGGAGAGAGGGGGCGGCAGCGCCGCCGAAATTTTAAACACTGCGAGGACAAGAAACACATAGACAAGCAACGCTAACGACGCGACCAGGCCGGGTAAGCGGTAATAAATAATCATGAAGACCACGATGCTTAAAAGGCCCAGAATGCCAGCGACGATACTCTTCTGAACTGACTCCTGTCCCAGCGACGGCCCGATATTTTCCTGGCTTAGTAGCCGTATCGGAACAGGTAAGGCGCCCGAATTCAGCCGAGAGGTCAGTTCCTTGGCTTCATCGATCGTAAATCGCCCGGTTATCACTGCCTGACCAGCGGTGATTTCCTGCTGTACCACCGGCGCCGAGATCGGTACGCCGTCAAGGAATATGGCGAGCGACTTGCCGACATTGCGCTTTGTGATCTGCGAAAAAAGCTCTTTTCCCTCCCCGTCAAAATGCAGGGAGATCTGCGGGGCGTTGGTGTTCGGGTCGAATACGATCTCTGATCGATCCAAATGTTTGCCTGATAAACCCGTCGGCCGATAATATAGACCGAAATCGATCAGCGTCTGGTCTTCGGGGACGACATAGTCCGGGTTTTCCTCACGAAAATCCAAGAACGGAGTCAGCCCGATCTGCCCCACCGCCGCTTCAATATCCCTCACTCCGGGAAGTTCAACGATAAGCCGATTATCCCCTGCCCTCTGCACCACGGGTTCGGTAACCCCGAAGGCGTTAACACGCCTCTCTATGACCCCACGCACGGCGTCCATGGCATCGCCCTGCTCCCCCGAAGGGACCTCGCTCAGGTCACCCTCATAGACCAAGTGAGTACCGCCCTGCAGATCAAGTCCCAGACGAAAAGGGAACACTTTGGAGATTTTGACAACGTTCAAGCGGTCAAAAACAACAAAAGCGCTCAAAACGCTCAAAACCGCGATCGCCAATATTCCGAAAGATAGTCTAAGTCTCATTATTTAGTATTATAGCAAATATTTGTTTTGATAACTCGTGTTCGAGGATATTGCTTACTTGTGTTAAAGACTACGCTCGCGGACACCTAGATAGTCCTCAAACCTTCTTATCCCACCGTGTAAGGTTCAGAAAGATAGCGGTAATGATAAAAAGGATCGCAAAGATCCCGAGCAAAAACACTCCGTATTTCACCGCCACGCCTCCTAAGTAGAAAAATAGGAAACCTATGGGAATGTCGACCAATAGTGTGGCGAAAAAGAAGGTTTTGAAGGACATTTTCGTGAGGCCGGCGGCATAGCTTACGAAATCGAGAGCAAGAACCGACGCCGCCCGCAAAGCAGTAAACGCCCAAAACTGCCTACGCTGTGAGACACGCTCCTGCCAGCGATGGACCCGTTCCAATGGAGCAAAATGTGACACCACCGGCTCGCGGAACCTCCGGGCTATGAAAAAAGCCACGATAACCCCCAGCCAATTCCCAAGGGAATTATAGCCCCAGGCCTCATACCATGGCAGGAGCGCCATGCTCGCAAAAGCTATCGGCGCACTCGGCAACGGAGCCGCGACTACGGCGAGAAAACGAAAAAATATTATCAGCGAGGGGGCTAAGTATGGATGGCTTTGAATAAGGCCAACGGCGAACTCCTGATAATCCCCAAAAAAGATGGGCAGCAGAAAAAATATTGTGACTATTACACCGGCCCCCAACCAAAAGAGATTTCTTTTTGTCACTTTTAGTTATTTTGAGAGGTTACCTATATATCTGGTCTAGAAAATCTACGATTCCTGGAAGGGTATCCAAGCGTTGGGTGTCTTCTTTGTTAAACCACCCGATTTCCGCGACCTCGATGTTGGACGGTTTCGGAACGGATCCGGGCGCAAGTCGACATTCATACCCATAAACTTCGACCGGGACTTGCTCTCCAGCGGTTGAGGCCCAAGTTCTTTTCTGACTTTTGGGCAAAGCCCGTTCGATCACAACGGAGCAGTCAATCTCTTCTCTGCATTCCCTTTGAAGCGCTTCTTCCTTCGATTCACCATCATCAACAGCTCCACCCGGGAATTCCCACTTGCCATGCGACTCGGGGAAATTCGGGTCGTTCCGCTTTTGCAATAATATCTTCCCCTCGGAATTCATTATCACCGCAACGACTACATCAACTTTTTGAGAATCTTCTCCCATAATATCCTAGCAAACCCCCTACCCTTTGTGAGAAGGCACGTTTATCATCCCGCACTTTTTCCACTTCTTCCGGCTTCGCATGGAATACCGCTCCTTAATTTTTATTCGGGGTTATTAAACCAGCAGTAATCCTGAGAATCTCTAGCTTTCAGTATTTCCTCGCAAACTTTCACTGCCCCATCGTACTCAAGGAGAGCCGTACCGCTGTCAGTTGCTCGAAACGGAAATATATGATACCTCGACTGCCCGGAATCATCGAGTAACTGCCCAACTAGATAGTCGATCTCGGCGACCTCTGGATCACTAAGATTCAGCGACTGCTTTAAAGCTTCTCCGTATTCAATTCGCTCATCAAAACCCCTCAAAAAATTACCCTCTACCCCCATCACTCCCTCGAAGTCCGAAAAACCAGCCGGGTACATTAACCGAGCGATGGCCTTGCCTCCCGGTGACCCGCCCCTTACAAAATTAGCAAAGACGTAACTCGTCACATCCTCTGATCCCAGATTACCGCTTATGTAAGCTTGGTTAGTGTTTTTATAAATCATCCTCTGCGCCCCCCTCAACTCTAGATATTTCAGTAGCGTAAAAATACTTGGCGGGCTATCAATCTCAAGATTTTTTATACTCTCGTAATCAAAACTTTGAATAGTAGCGATGCTTTTCAAATCGTGGAAGTCAGAGGCAAAGCGATTAAGATGATGTGAGAAATCGACACTGGCAACCACTAGGCTATCGTCCGGAAGAATTTCATCAAGGACAGCGGCTAACTGCTCAAGCTTGCCGAAATATATATTTCTATCTAAAATCAGTGGAACTATTTTTGTTTCAGGAAAAACCGCTTTAATGCTTCCTACGAGTGCGGAGATCGAATGTTCATGCACAAATGCATCTTCATCTCGAAATACTCCAACTTTTTCCAAACGCTCGATGATCTCTTCGTCTGGCTGCAAAGTCCCAAACGGAGTTTCGTAAGGAAGCTTTGAAACACTAATATCGTATTTCGATGCTCCGAAATGATCGGGTCCAATGATCACTATTCGACCCGGTTTTTGAGTTTGAATGCTCAGAAAAGACTGGGAAATCAATCGCTCTACATAAAAATGGTGGGAAACTATCATCCCGTACACCCTCTCATCTATAAACTCAAAATCTGCGGGATTCAAGATACCCGTATAGGCCGAGCGGTCCTTTTGATAAGAGTAGTGAGAAGGTGAATCCCCTTTTTCTCGATAAAACCATGTGCCGACTAGCGCAAAAATAACTAGCCCGATGAGAACTAAACTATATTTTTGTATCATTACTTCAGGAGAGCCCCGCCCCATTCAACGACTACGAAACCGTGCCGGGTTGGCGTTTTACCGAGAGCTTGCTCTGTGACTTGTACAGGCTCGTCAAGGCCCCGTGCCGTCATCATCACCCGAATAATCGTATCTGGTGTATCAGATACCGAGAGCGAGGCAATCTGGTCAAATGATGCTTTGTTTATGAAGGAAATCTTATAGTAGGGCTTGTCTGTCAAGCGACCCAGCCAATATGATTCAAAATCGGTGATTTCTTTGCCACGCAAACCCAGGATAGCCAATTTTTCATCGAGAAAGACCTGCAGAGCCTCGCGGCTCACAACAAATCCTTCATCTTGTTTCGGATAACTCAAACCAATCCCCTCCCAGAGCAAATAATCATAGAAACTCCACGTGCCCAAATCAAAAAGTTTTCCGCCAGGAGAAGCTATAACGTTCCAGCCATTTTGATAGGGCGGTTCTGTGTGAGTAAATCCGCCATTTGGAGCCACGCTAACCTGAACATTTTTTATGGATTCAGGGTACAAATAGACAACGGGTTTGCACATTTCCGCAGCCACCGCTGTTTTACGATTACGAAACTCAATCCATCGATCGAGAGGGTCCTTCCAGTACAACAAGGGGTTGAGCGCTAGGAACTCTTCATACGTGTACTTGCTATGATCCATGGGCGGCCAGGACCCGTCTTCGTTCAGATAAGCCACGGTCATTTCGTCATAGTATATATCTCGGAGCGCTTGGTCATTCTGATCTGACAGCGCAAAGGTATTCTCGCCCGTGGCTGTCGTCCCAACAATAACTAGCCTAGTCTCTGGCTTAAGTTTTTCCTCAGAAACAACCGACCAATAGTAACAGTTCGCGACACAGGTGGGTCTCCGAAAGTCGTAGGGCTCTCGATTCGGCACACTATTTATAGTAAAATCGACTGTGCCGTTTTCCTCGTTTACAAAAGAAAGTTTGAAGTCATAGCTTAATACCGTATGATCAGGCAGCTTGGTAACAATGCAGCCGTCAGAAGAAAGGTAAAAATCACCCAGCTGAGGGTGCGTGAATAATTTCCTGACCAACGTCGTCTCTTCAAACAGTTCCTGACCAATCCATCCTTCTTTGAGCTTGTAGCCAGGCTTTGGCTGGAAATCTATTTCGTCCGGAACATCGTCAATGCCCCTGATCCCAATCTTATCCTGAAAATAAATTTTCTCGCTGTCGACATAAACATAATGGTCATAATACGTCCCCATCTCTGAAGCTTGCATTAAATACAGTTTTTCACCCAAGTACGGCCCGCTGGTGATGGTGCCTGCCAGATAATTGCTGATATTATCTCCGCAATATTCAGTCTCCCCATTCTGGGGCGAATAATAGGGCGCTGTCTGACAATCGTCTTCTTGTTTGACCAATTCTGGATTCCAGCTGGCTCCGACCCATTCCTGAACATTTTCTTGCTCAGGGAGGGTGTCAGGTTGAACAGGTGTCCCGATATGCTGGGGGGGCTGTACATCAGGGATCTGCTCTGCTTGCTGAGATAACAGCATATAATACGCAGAAGCCATGACCAATACCGCAACTGCTGAACCCACAAGCGCGTAGATTACCTTATCCAATTTGTTTCGTTTTGTTTCTAATTTGGGAGGTTGTGGTACTGTATTTGTTTCCATGATTTTGCGAGTAACTATAGGATGAGTATATCCAAATGCCTGTAAACATTCAATTTACCGGACTTCCGTGCGCCAAAAAAACTTAGGTACTCCTCTCACCCTTGTGCTCCGGCGCGTTTATCATCCCGCACTTCTTCCACTTCTTTCCGCTACCGTCCGCCGCCGCTAAAAGCTTTGGAGGACTCCGCTTACCCTTTGTGATGCGGGGCGTTAATCATTCCACACTTTTTGTACTTATAAACCTTGCCCGTCTCAGGGTTAATAGCTCCGCAAGGACAAGGGTCGTTGCGGCCGATTTCCTGAGCACCGCTCAGGACTGGTCTGGCGGACACCGGAGTTTGCACCCTCGGCGTGACTTCCGCCCTAAACACGGTAAACACGATTGCACGGTCGACTTCATGCAGGAGCCTTTCAAAAAGCCGCAGTCCATCCTGCTTGTACTCGACGAGAGGATCCTTTTGAGCGTAGCCGCGCAGGCGAACGGACTGCCGCAGGTGATCCATTGTATCAAGATGGTCCACCCATAGCCGATCTATTGCCTGAAGAGCTATTATTTTCTCCAGCTGACGCATCAACTGACTTCCAAGCTTCTGTTCCTTCTGTTCGTAGAAGGCTTTGGCAGCCTCTGTCAAATGATTTATCCACACTTCATGACCCGGATTTTTCAGAATTTCGGCTTTGACCTCCTCCGGAAGCGGAAATAATGAATTGAACGCTTCAACTAACTTTGGAGCTTCTTCAAAACCCGCGACAAGCCGAGAGATCTCGATGACTGTTTTTTCAGTGATCTCGGCTTTCAAATCCACCTCTCCTTTTAGGATTTTGTACCGCTTGCCGTAGATCACTGTGCGCTGTTTGTTCAAAACATCGTCAAAATCGAGCACGTGTTTGCGGATATCAAAATTCATGCCCTCGATCTTGCCCTGAGCGCTCTCTATGCTCCGGCTGACCATGCGGTTCTCTATCGGCTCATCATCCGGGACGCCGAGGGTGTCCATTAGGCTTTTGACCCTGTCTCCGCCGAATATCCGCATCAAGTCGTCCTCGAGAGATAAATAAAACTGTGAGGAGCCTGGGTCGCCCTGCCGCCCGGAACGGCCACGAAGCTGATTGTCTATGCGCCGCGCTTCATGGCGCTCTGTACCTAACACATGCAGTCCGCCGGCCTCCTTCACCCGTTTCGCCTCCCCGGACTCTGGCGGGTTCCCGCCCAGAATGATGTCTACGCCTCGACCGGCGATATTTGTCGCGAGGGTTACGGAGCTAAACCGTCCCGCCTGAGCGATGATATGCGCCTCCTGCTCATGATTCTTGGCGTTCAAAACTGTATGTTTCACGCCAGCCCGCTTCAGAAGCTCGGATAAATGTTCGTTTCGCTCTATCGAGATGGTGCCAACGAGCATCGGCTGGCCCCTCTGGTTGCGTTCTTTGATCTCCCGAACAATAGCCGCAAACTTTCCTTCCTCCGTTTTGTATATGCTGTCGGGTAAATCCTTTCTGACCATTTCTCGGTGTGTCGGGACCTCGACCACGTCGAGCTTGTATATCTTGTGAAACTCCTCCGCTTCAGTTGACGCGGTGCCGGTCATGCCCGCGAGTTTGGTATACAGCCGGAAATAATTTTGGAAAGTGATGGTGGCCAGGGTTTTTGACTCCTGTTTTACCTGCACGCCTTCCTTCGCCTCGATCGCCTGATGCAGTCCCTCCGAATACCGCCTCCCGAACATCAGGCGGCCTGTAAACTCATCGACGATGATTATCTCCCCGTCTTTGACTACATAGTCGCGGTCCTTTTTGAAAATAACAGCCGATCGAAGAGCCGAATCCGCGTGATGGCGCAGCTTGATGTCGCTTAAAATCTCCTGGCCGTATTTGAGCTCCAGCTTTTCATACCCCTTTTCTGTAAATGTCACCTGCTTATGCTTCTCTTCATAAACATAATCGTCTGCCTCCAAATTCTTCATGAAATTCGAGAATTCGCGGTATAGGTCCGTGCTTTCCGCGTCCGGAGCAGAGATGATGAGGGGGGTCCTCGCTTCGTCGATAAGAATAGAGTCGACCTCATCCACGATGGCGTAGTTGAGCTCGCGCTGTACTCTCTGCTCGAGGCTCTGCGCCATATTGTCACGGAGGTAGTCAAATCCGAACTCGTTGTTGGTTCCATAAACAATGTCACAGGCATATGCCTCGCGGCGAGTAACCGGGGAGAGATTTTTCACATCTATCTGCACTCCCGTTTCCTCCTCAGCGGTCACTGCCTCACCTTCTATGTCCTTCTCCTCATAAACAAATGACTTCTCGTGCTGTATTGCTCCGACCGAAAGACCGAGATAATGGTAGATCTGCCCCATCCACGACGCATCGCGGCGGGCGAGATAATCATTGACTGTGACCACGTGCGCCCCTTTGCCGGAAAGCGCGTTCAAATAAACCGCGCCCGTTGCGGCAAGCGTCTTGCCTTCGCCCGTTTTCATCTCCGCGACTTTTCCCTGGTGAAGGGTGATACCGCCAAGGAGCTGGACGTCAAAATGCCGCTGACCGAGCGTGCGCTTGGCCGCCTCGCGAACTACAGCGAAAGCCTCGGGAAGTATTGATTCCAAATAGACATGCGAATCCGCGGTCTTCATCCCCTGCAGAGTCTCTCGCCAGTGCGCGGTTTTTGCTCGAAGTTCCTCTCGTGAAAGTTTCGAGTGGGGTTCCTCAAACTTGTTGATTTCCGCGACCTTGCTCTTTGCTTCCGAGAGAGGGTCGCCCAGGAGTCCAAAAAAAGCCATAACGAAATTATAGCTTAAAACAGGGCGAAAAAAAAGCTTTAACCTTTCAATTTTCGTTCCAAAATCTTGAGCTGCTTCTTCCTCATGATAAGGCGCTTGTCGCCAGCGATAATTTTGGCCGCTTCGGCTAAATATTTTTTTGCCTGCGCCCCGTGCGTTTTCCAAAGCAGTTCGGCTAAAACCATATTCGCGCCTGACTCCCAGATATTGGCAAGGAATGAGTTAACCTCTGCCCGGTATTTCTGGATATCGCGAAGTCCGTCTTTGAGCTCCCGCAAACCAGTTTGTCTCCCGCCCAATCGGTAAAGGGCCTCGCCGTAGTGATACCGATAATCCCCCTTTTCCGCCCAACTGCCGCAGTAATTCTTTAGCGCGAGGCGGAAGTGGGTTGCGGCTGTTTTGTAATCGGCCGTAAGCAAAGCGTGGTCAGCAGCCCGAAAATGGGCAGAGTGCAGAGCTGGCAGCTTCTTAGTCTTGACGACCGAAAGACGCGTCATCGCATCGGCTTTGTAAAATTCAAGATAAGCCCGGTCTCCTGTGAGCTGGAACAGGTGCTTCCACGCAAGCGCCCTGGCACCGAGAGCATCCGCCGCGCCCCGGTAATCTCTCGCTGCCAAAGACAAGCGAAGCGCTTCGTCGAGCACTTCCAGCGCTTGCTGGTGTCGTGCCTTTTCGCGAAGACGGGTGCCTTTTTGAACTAATTTTTGAATCTCAACCATGAGCTTGCCTCAAAAGCATTGACAAAATTCTACATTCATCTAGAACTTTTTCTAAACCCTGCCCCTTGCGCGTCTGTCTCGCTCCCGAAGCACAGCTCGGGAATAGTTCGTTCGTAAAAGGCACCTCCGGGCATATGGTAAATTTTTCCTGACGAACCGATATTGCCTTTGATCTTTCCAGCGCAGCTAGGATCATAGGTCTCTCCGGCGACAGTTCCGGTCGCGCTCTGCGTGGAAATTTGCGCTGAAGGCAAATTTTGACTATTATTCACATCAGAGAGATTGAGCACCGGCTCTTCTATCACAACATCGGGAGGATTGCTGATAACAGAAAAACGGCCTATCCCGAAAGACAGGCCCGCCACCAATATGAAGCCGACGATCAGAGCGAGTTTATTCTGATTGCGGCGTAAAAAATCGATGAAACTGAAATACGCTTTCAATCTGGGACGGGTGTTCACGCTATCGCTTGCCGAGCTGTTCGCCGTGTTTGAGAACATGGAGATAAGTTTTCGCCTCGTGGATCTATACCGCGAGGTTTTAATTATTGAGACGGAAGAGGCTCTGGAAGTCGCGAAACTGCAGAAACGGCTCGGCGGGACCATCAAAATCATGTCGGTCATAGATGCCCTGCCGAGGAAGAAGATCCAGGGTCCCTACCACGTGTTCCATGATTATTTTGACATAAAAATCCTCCGTGACAAAATCCTTGCGACAACAAGCGGAAAACTCCAAGTGGGGGTATCCATGTATCCCATGGCCGCGGGACTGCCACTTCGTGGGGAAATCAAGCGATTGGGTCTTCTGATAAAGGATGTCCTCGTCAAAGCGGGACACTCCACGCGCATAGTTTTTCCTCAGATGGACGGGCTCTCCCTGCCTTCTGTCGTGGTCGCGGGCGAGCATCTGCTCGAAAAAGGCGCCGAGGTCTGCTTCCTCGTCGGCTTCGAGAGGATCTACCTCGCGAAGACCTTGTCTTTTCAAAATTTCGAGGATTACGGGAGACGCGACTACCAGCGTCCCGTGCGCTCGACGCAGATCGGGATGCTTCCGCCGAAAGTTGCGCAAATAATGATCAATTTGGCGCTCATTCCCAAAAGCGCGACTGGAAATTCAAAAGTCGCCGTCCTCGACCCTTTCACCGGATCAGGCACGGTTCTTCAGGAGGCCATGCTCATGGGATTCAAAACTGTGGGCTCAGACCTCTCCCCTCTCGCCATTGAAAGCGCAGAAAAAAACCTCCTGTGGTTCAAAAACCGCTACCAGATCCCGCCGAACCGTTTCGAACTCATCACTAGCGACGTAGCAAAACTCCCCGAAGCGCTTCCCAAGCTCGAATACGCAGCTGTTGTTACCGAGGGCACGCTTGGCCCCGCCTACTCTGAGCCGCCGCCGGAAAAAGAGATGGAGAAAAACTTCAAAAACCTAGAGGGTACTTATCTGAACGCCTTCAGGACTTTCGCCAAGGTGCTGAAGTCCGGATCCCGTGTCGTCATCGCGCTTCCGGCATATCACATCGGGAACAATTATCGCTTTTTCCCTGTAATTGACAAAGTTAAAAAACTTGGGTATGATGTTGTCTATCCAGTTCCAGAACCGGTCGTACAAAAATATCCATTCCTTCAGATCACCGAGAGGGGCAGTATCATCTACGACCGCAAAGACCAGTTCGTTAGCAGAGAGATATTCACCCTGAAACTGAAATAGCGATCGGCCACTTGCGACTTGCGACTAGTAAAAATTCTAATCGCTTACCGCTAATTGCTAATCGCTAACTAAAATGGCACACAAAAAAGCTGGGGGTTCTACAGCATTAGGCCGCGATTCTGAATCAAAGCGGCTCGGTATCAAGATTTTCGGCGGGGAGAAAGTTCAGACCGGCAATGTCATTGTCCGTCAGCGCGGAACAAAATACCACCCGGGCAAGAACGTGCGGGTGGGTTCTGATGATACAATCTATGCCATAAAGGATGGCGTGGTCAAATTCCAGGCGAAGAAACTCAAAAAATTCAACGGGAGCGTGCGTCTCGCGACGGTCGTGAACGTCGCTTAAGCGAAGCTTTCACAAATCCATCGAACAGGGCCTGGGGCTTCCATAACCGCGAATTGAACTCCGGATGGAACTGCGTTCCCAGAAACCATGGGTGGATTTTTTTGTCGAGTTCTGAGATCTCGACAAGGTCCTTTTTGGTGTAGACACCCGAAAAAACCATGCCTTTTTCCTGCAAGGCCTTTCGGAATTTATTGTTCACCTCGTAGCGATGGCGGTGCCGCTCCATCACAGGTCCAGTCGTCCCGTATGCTTCATGCGCCAGTGTTCCTTTCTTCACTGCGCAGGGGTAATCGCCAAGCCGCATTGTCGCCCCGAAATTACGGTCTGCGAGGTTTTTCTTCTGCTCCGCCATTACGTCGATCACCGGGTACCTAGTCTTGCGATCGATTTCCGTTGTGTTCGCCCCTTTCATCCCACACACATTTCTCGCAAATTCTATGACCGCCAGCTGCATGCCGTAACAAAGCCCGAGATACGGGATCTTGTTCTCACGAGCATAGCGGATCGCCATGACAATTCCTTCAACTCCCCTTTCTCCAAACCCGCCGGGGACCAATATGCCGTCCATTTCCCGAAGCTTGCGTATGGAACGGGGGTCGCGCTCGAAATCCTCCGAATTGATCCAGTGGAGGCGCGGAACCCTGTTGTTCGCCCAAGCCGCGTGTTTGATCGACTCGACAACCGAAATATATGAGTCCGAAAGGGTATAATCGCCGGTGGCAAAGTACTTACCGACAACTCCGATCTGCACCTCAGCCCTGGCTCCCCTGCTCCTTTTGACCCAGGCCCGCCAGTCCTTGAGGTCCTGGGAGCGCGGCGGAAACCCAAATTTCTGCAAGATCTTGTTGCCAAAATTATCCTTTTCTAGGATCAGGGGCACTTCATAGATCGAATCCACGTCCGGGGCAGAAATGATCGCTTCCGGTTCGACATTGCACATCAGAGACAATTTAGTTTTGCGTTTGCTATCGACAGCGCGCTCTGACCTACAGACGATGAAGTCTGGCTCGATACCTGCCGAGTTGAGCGTGCGGACCGCGTACTGCGTAGGTTTGGTTTTCATCTCGCCCACGGTTTTTGGGATTGGCAGGTAGCTGACCAATACGAATTGCACAAGGTCCGGATGCTTCAAATGGAGCATTCGAGCCGCTTCCAGAAAAAGTAAATCCTGATACTCCCCCACTGTGCCTCCTACCTCGACGATAGTGAAATCGGGTTTTTGCTTACGCTCAACCTGCCTCAGACGGCGGATGATCTCATTCGGGATATCCGGGATCACTTCCACGTCCTCCCCTCCGAACTCCAGGTTGCGTTCCCGTCTGATGACTTCGAGATAGATTTGCCCTTGGGTGATGTAATTTTCCGACAGGGAGATGTTGCCCGTAAATCGCTCGTAGTTGCCTAGATCCTGATCCGCTTCGATCCCATCCGAACCAACGAACACCTCGCCATGCTCGGTCGGCCTTATCGTCCCGGCATCGATGTTGATGTACATCTCGCACTTCACTATAGCCACTTTATACCCTTTGGAAATCAAAATACGGCCGATGGAGGCCGTAGTGACACCTTTCCCTACCGAGGACATAACTCCGCCGATGACAAAAATGTATCGGATTTGCTTTTTCTTCGTTTGGGTTCTTTTCTGGGCCATCAATTCTGCCGGATTACTTCGATTCTAATCTTCTGTCTGACGTTTCCCATACCAACCAAAATTTCATGGCTCCCGGTTGTCTTTATCGGCCGGTAGTCAATGATCTTGAACTTCGAAGGGAACGCTCCTGCTTTCTCCTGTATGGTAGCGGCAATTCCCTTTTCTTTCAAGCCCGCGTAGAGGTGCCCTTTTTCGTCGGCTTGCACAGCGATGACCAGATGGACGCTCCCTAGGCGCTGGAGCGCGTCCTTAAGAAATGCCGAGGCTTTCTCGGTCTGTTTTTGCTCTAGCTCGCTATGCTCTGCAACCTGGCGGATCAGAGCGTCCGTTGCAAAAACCCCGAAATTATTTCGGAGAATAAAGTTGCGGGCATATCCGTCAGAAACATCAACGATTTCACCTCGTATCCCGACGCCCTTTACGTCTTTGTTTAGAAGGACCTTCATCAGATACGCAGATACCGCCTAATGACGATCAGCGAAGAAGTAACACCTAGAAAAATGCCGAGCGCGAGCATCAGCAGAAAAAGCAAGGCAAAATTTCCGCCCAAAATGGTAAACGACGGCAGATCAAGCTGTAAAAAGTTCGCGAGCCGAGGGGTGACCAAATACAGGATGGGGAAAAGTACCGCCGCCGTAAAAACCGCGCCCATCGTACCGTAGGCGATCCCTTCGACTATAAATGGCCCTCGGATGTACCAGTTTGAAGCACCCACCAAACGCATTATTTCTATCTCCTCGCGACGGTTGTAGATGGTGAGCCGGATCGTGTTGAACATAACGATCAGGGTGATGGTCCCAAAAACTATAGTAAGCCCCAGCCCCAGATTCTGGATACCGTTAATGATCCGGTTCAGGCGATCCACCACCTCGCGTTTATCGGTGATTTTTTTGACGAAAGGCTCGAACTTCGGGTCCTGAAACTGTTCGATGATGATCTTGTAGTCCGGGAGCTCCTTAACCCTGATAGCCAGGGAGGCAGGAAACGGGTTCTCCGCGTCCGTGAACTGCTCTACCGCTTCTAAAAGGAGCGGTTCGTCCTTGTGCAATTCACGGAACTTTTCGCGAGCCGCAACAGAAGGAACGTAAGCGACCGAACGTACCTCTGGGAGCAGTTCAACTTGGCGCTGGATCTGCACGATCGCCTGCTCTGACGTGGTCAGGTCAAAATAAATACTGATGTCGACCTTGTCCTTGAGTGTGCCCAGTGAAGCCCGCGACAAGTTGTTGAGCACCAGTAGCGAACCCAATATAAAAAGCGTGATGACCATGATGGCCGTCGCCGCCAAGGAAAGCCAAAAGTTCCTCCAATAATTGCGGAATCCGCTCCTAAATATTCGGCCGAAGGTAATTGAGTTCACCCCGTTAGACTCCTTCCAAAAATCAAAACTAAACCGGCAAAACCCAAGCTGGCTTTTTTTACTTTTAGTCTCCTCATTTCTGGGTGTCTAACGGGGTTCACGGATTTTTGTCATTGCGAGTCCCGACGCCCAGTCGGGACGCGGCAATCTTTGGGGTTGCTTCGTCTCCGTCACCTGACGGATCCTCGCAAAGACCAAATTAATAATCATAACCGATATTTGCCCTGCGCTTCATCCGAAACGATCTCGCCTTTTTCGAGCACGATCACCCGTCTTTTCATTTTGTCCACGAGTTCCCTCGCGTGAGTGGCGAGGACCACGGTCGTGCCCAGCTCGTTGATTTTCTTCAGCACCGAAAGAATTTCCATGGCGTTCTCCTCGTCCAGATTCCCGGTAGGCTCGTCGGCCAGCAGAAGCAGCGGTTGGTGCGCCAGCGCCCTCGCTATAGCGACGCGCTGTTTTTCTCCGCCTGAAAGCTGGTCCGGAAAGGCGCTGAGTTTATCCCCCAGTCCTACCAACTCGAGCAGCTTAGGGACCTCCTCATCAATTTCTTTCTGCGCGACCCCGGCTACCTCCATGGCAAAAGCGACATTCTCGAAGGCTGTGCGCGTAGGAAGGAGCTTGATGTCTTGAAAAACCACCCCGATTTTACGCCGGAGATAAGGGACATCCGATGGGCGGATGGTTGCTATGTCCAGCCCCTCGATATACACCACGCCGTTAGTAGAAACTTCCTCGCGAATAAGCAAACGGATGAGCGTACTCTTGCCCGCGCCCGAACGCCCGACTATAGAAACAAATTCACCGCTATCGATACGGAAATTCAGGTCGTGAAGCGCGGCGACGTCCTTGGAGTAATTTTTACTTACTGCGTCAAATTTTATCATCTAGCTTTCTAAATACTTTTCGATAAAATCCTCCAAATTTCCTTCCAGCACATTTTCGGCGTCTGATGTTTCGTAGCCGCTGCGGTGATCCTTGACCAATTTATAGGGATGGAGCGTGTAACTGCGGATCTGGTTCCCCCACTCGGCGCTTTTGAATTCCCCGCGCAGTTTCAATTTTTCCTGAATTCGCCTTTCTTCTTCGAGTTTTTTGAGTTTGGATTTCAAAATTTTCAGGGCCTGCTCCTTGTTTTGCGTCTGGCTTCGTTCGTTCTGGATCGACACTGTGAGCCCCGTCGGTAAATGTGTTATTCGAACAGCCGAATATGTCGTATTTACCGACTGCCCGCCATGTCCGCTAGCAGTCTTCGTCTCGATCTTCAGTTCCTTGGGATCAAGGTCGAGTTCCTCCTGCTGTTCCAAAACCGGAAGAACTTCAACAAGGGCAAAAGATGTTTCCCTAGTATGGGCTGGGTTGAAAGGCGAAAGACGGATAAGCCGGTGCACGCCCGCTTCACTGCGCAAATAGCCATAAGCATATTCGCCCCTTACCTCAAAAGTCGCGCTCTTTATCCCGCCCTCGGGATTTCGGTTCTGATCAAAAAAATTAACTTTGTAGCCACGCTTCTCACAAAACCGGAGATACATCCGCTCCAGTATTTCCGCCCAGTCCTGCGCGTCCAGTCCCCCCGCTCCGGCATGAATAGAGATTATTGCCCCATGGTCATCATAAGTACGGTTTAGAAAGGTCCTTATCCTGACCTGCTCATATCGCTCCTTCAGATCTCCAAGTTTTTTTTCCAGGTCCTTTTCCAAGCGACTATCTTTTTCCTCCGCAGCCATTTTCCCAAGCTCCTGGAGTTCCGTCGCCTCATTTTCCAGTTTTTCCCAAAAATCCACCTGATTTTTCAGATCACTGAGTTTTTTTGCGGTCGCTTGCGCGGTCTTCTGATCATTCCAGAAACCCGGCGTGCCCACTTGGTCCTCAAGTTCTAGGATTTTCTGTTTCTTTTGCGGCAGCTCAAAGATGCCCCCGTAAGGAGTCGATGGCCGACTTTAGCTCCGCTATTTTATCTCCGAGATTGATTTCATTCATAAATGTAATTTACCAAATTTCCGCCAAACTGAAAAGAGCCCGCTACAGCTTTTTTGATTTAATACGTATTTCGGTACGTATTAAATACTTACTTCTCGTAGGTCGCAAAAGCGTAGCCCTCGTGTTGTTCCTCGAAAGTCTTTCTCCAAACACCGGGATCTATGGGGGGGAATTTTACTTCGCCCTCTGCCTCTTGGTCGACATGAGTCACTTCTAGACGATCAGCAACGGGCATGGTCTGCCGGTAAATCTCCCCGCCGCCGATGACACAAATTTCTTTTTCGTTCTTCAGCTTTTCCAAGGCGTCTTCTAGCGACCGATAAACCAAAACCCCCTCCGCCGCCTGAAATCCTGGATTGTGGGTGACAACTACGTTGGTTCGGTTGGGCAAGGGCTTTCCAAGCCGGCTATATATAGACTCGTAGGTTTTACGGCCCATCAGGACAACTTTTCCCACGGTTAGAGCCTTAAATCTCTTCCTGTCCTCAGGAATATCCCAAGGCAAGTCATTGGCCCGTCCGATGACCCCATTT